>Ga0306920_100000113_pt1 | contig 96255 bp, 81 predicted proteins | sample flu12Cox44000170_FD_204666 | JGI IMG/M metagenome (GOLD analysis project Ga0306920, IMG submission 204666) | Lab enrichment of tropical soil microbial communities from Luquillo Experimental Forest, Puerto Rico - flux4day.12C.oxic.44.000.170 (v2)... | ecosystem: Environmental > Terrestrial >...
GAAGTCAACAGCGTGGTGCCGGTCGGGAAGCCGCCCAGCAGAGTGGGATCCCACGGACTCTGGCCGTGGAAGTCCACGCCTTTCGACAGCACCGTAATTCCGGCTCCTTCGAGCGCTCCCATCAGCGAGGGCTCCTGCAACAGCTCGGCCAAGTTGCCGTTCTGCGAGGCGTCCCAACCGACCGCGGCCTCTAGCGGCAGCCGATCGACCTGAGGGTTGTTGGCAGTGGCGTTGAAGCCAAACCAACTGGACGGGGCACAAGTCGGAGTCCAGGTGGTCGGCGAACCATTGAGGCCCAGTCCGAACAAACAATTGACCTGTACGCGCCACGTGTCCATCTTGCCCGCAGGATGGGGATTGGCGTTGATGATACTGGAGGCGGCTCCGACACCTTGCAGCCGGACCGGCTTCCACATCAGCAACATTTCCTGGTGGGTAGCTTGCGAGTGGACAGCGCCAGCGGTAGTACACGCAACTGGCCCAGCAGTAGTGATGCAAGTTGGGTCGACGATGATCAAATCGCCGGGTTTGGCGGCGTCAATCGCAGTCTGTATCGATCCCGAGGCGGGAACGTGGGTCGGAGCTTTCCCGCCGATGGTCACCGTGACAGTGTCGACCGACTGTTGGCCGTTGCCTGCCGTGATGACCAGTTGACCGCAACGTGCTTGTGAGCCACCGTACTGCGCTTGCTGCTGCAAGGCGCATAGTGGGATCTGGCCCACCGCGCGCGCGGTGGCTACGATGGTAGAGTTGGTCCAGCTGGTGACGACGGCATTTTGTCCGCCGATCATTACGTTCGGGCAGTTTGCTCCGCTTCCGCATGTGGATGGCCGCGTGCCAAAGCCATAGTGGCGAGTGACAAACTTCTGGTTGAATGGAGCCGTCGTGGCCCCAGGTCCCGAGTAGGCGTTGTTGGGAACAGTCTGGTTGCCGAGGGACGTGATCGTGAGCTGGAGGGAGCCAGTTGCGCTTAAATAGGGTCCAATTCCATCACCATCCACTTCAGCGATGGCTGGCGTGTTATCCGGGTAGGCGCAGTCGGGGTTGTTGTATCCCGCGCCCGCGAAGGCGGACGTGGGCACCACGGGAGTGTCCATGTACTGGGTCTGTCCCGGCATGAACGGAATCTCGTAGCAGAAATTGCTGTATTCCGGGTTGAACAGCGGATCCGGGGTCGGCCCGGTGCCCGGGTCGTTCATGCACACGACCATCATGGTGGGTGCATACCCAGTCGGGTTCGGCGGGTTAACTTCCCAGGTCGAGTAAGTCAGGCCGTCGTAAGCTCCCCAGTGGTCAGTGTAAGTGCGCGCAATTTCGGCACCGGACCAATCCTTGATCGAGATGGGCAGGTCGGGAGGCGAGAACTTCTCGCCGAACTGCGGGGAGAACGGATCGAATTCGGAGGTGTAGTCGTCGGTGATTACGCCCGTGAAGTGGGCGGCGACGTGAGCCGAGGTGAAGATCCAGAACTTGGCCAACGCGGCAGTCTGGTCCGTCAGAGTCACTTCCTTGCGGTCGCAGAGATTGCGAGTCGCCCCGGCGAACGGCGCTACTTCGTGGGACTGCGGGAACAAGCTGATGTAGTCCGGAACGATGCGCGATGCACCCATGCACGGCCAGAAGGTCTCGACGCTACCCGTGTCGCCTTCTTGACTCGGGAATGTGGTTCGCCCGAAAGCGTTCGTCGGATTCTGGGCATTGTGGGCGTTATAGGCACTGGCAACTTCCGCCTGATCAGGCAGGATGAAGATGTTGGCCAAGCCAGCGAACTCTTGAGTTACCGGCGCAATGTAATTGTCGCCGATCAGGATGTTCTTGTCCTCTTCCTTCACGAGTTCATAGCCCGGGGGCACGACCACTTCCACGACGTATTTGCCGGCGGGCAGCATGGGCGAACCTCCGTGGCTTGGCGTCCAAGCTACTGGCGTCGCGCTTCCGCCATACCTGTAAGGATCGGAAGCGTCGGGATTCGTGACGCAGATCGTGCAGTTTGTCCCGGCGGGTTTTCCAGTGGTCGGATTTAGGCTGGTAATGCTGGGGAACTGGTACATGCCGTCGTAAGGCGCGGGCTGGACCTGGTTCCAGTTGTGCATGCCGTCATAGCACTTGAACTGCGAGTTGTAAGGCAGAGGGTGGGCCGGCGTGCCCCCGTTGATGCCCCCGACGTTATACAAGTCGAGCCACTGTGGCTGGTTATACAGTGAGAAGAAGAAGAGATCGGCGTTGGTTCCCGAAGCCGTGCCTTGACCGGGGCAGTTCATGTTCGGCATGCCATCGGATCGGAAGCCTTGAGCCCAATCGTCCCAGCTGCTGGTCTTGGTGGTGTCGACCAGGTTGAGGCTCGTGGTTCCATCCGGCGCCGTGCCTTCCTGATACAGGTTGATGGTGACATTCGGCACGTCCGGGGTCCAACTCGTGTGGATGAGCAGCGAGGGATCATCGAATGGTCGGGTAGAGGCGTAGATCACCTCGCCGAAAATGCCGCCAGTCTCGCCCACTGCGTAGGGCTTCTTCCCGAATTCAATGAAGCTATTCTGGCCAGAGAAACCCTGCCAACCTTCGGTGCCAAACCAGTAGGGCGGGTCAACTCGTCCAGTGGAGCCGCCCGCACCGCCAGGAGCGAGGGGACTCGGGGCATCGGTGCAGTCCGCAGTGGAGCAGTAGTAGGCACCCGGAACGCGGAGATTCGTCGGAAGCGGAATTGCCTCAGTAGTGTTCGCCAGGGAGGCAGCAAGACCGACAGTGTCGGAGGGACCGCCTGCGTCATAAACGACGTGGACGCCGGTGGTCTTGAAACGGGTGCTTTCCGTTTCAATTACGTACCAGCTGAACAACGGGAAGATCTCGTTAAAGCCGGCGTAACCGTTTAGGTCGGTATTGTTGAAGTTCGAGTAGCTGCCGTCGCGGAAGCGATTGTTGGTCGGCACCAGCGCGAGCCCGTCTTCATTGGCGTCCCGCACACCATTACCGTTTTTGTCGAAGAAGGTTGTTGTGTAGATATTTGCCTGCCACTGATTGGTGGCAATCTGTCCCAAATTGACGGTAGCTCCGCCCGCCAGCCGGACCGGCGTTGACAGTCCGTCCACCAGCATGTCGTTCCACTGGTCAAAGACAGTGATTCTCCAATCGCCATCGGGGAGCCCAGAGAGGGTGAAGGTCCCGTTCGAGTCGCACTTGGTGAACGCGAAGTCTTCGCCGTCCGGATCGCCAAAACTCACGTAGCACTGGGTGAAGGAGAAGCTACTGTTGTCGCCGCTGCTGTAGAGCCGCTCATCGGGCGTGCGGCTCATGCGCTCGGTGGTGACCGTGCCGGTAATACTATTGGTGCAGTTTGTACCGGAAATATTGGGGTCGGTACCGTTGCAAACGAACTGTTTGCGGGCATTGATGATCGCCGGGTTGGCAAAGCCGATGGACACGTGGTATCCCGCCGGCCCGAACTCCTGGAAGAAGCTCGGCTCACCGATGCGCAGGAATGAGTCGTGCGCTTTCTGGCCGTCCAAGGTGTTGGTCTGGAGCCATTCTTCGCCACGCGCAATCCGGTCGGCCCCCGGGGTTGCCACCACACCGTATCGTCCCGGCATCAAGTTGGAAACGACAGCATGGCCCGCCAGCGGAGACAGAGTCTTGCCATCCGATTCGTACTTGGGGCAGGTCACGATCATCCCCGTGATGCCCGTCGCATTCGTCGCACCATTAGAGCCCGTGGTCGCATTCTTGGAAACAGGGCAGGCATCGAGTTGGGTGGCCGGATCGATCGTTCCCGACAAACCGTTCGATAACGGCATGTTGAACATGTCGTAGGTCATCTGACCGGTTGCGTCTCCGCTGCCGCCAGCATCGTCAAACAAGGTGATGTTAAAGCTCCCGAGGCCGGGCTCTTGTGGCGAGAGCACGTCGACGCCACCGCCTCCGTCCTGCTCGCCGTTGAGCGGGAGATCGTCCTCGAACACAAATACGGAGAGTTTCGAGGGTGGGAAGGGATTGGGTTGTACCAGCACGGTCACGGACGCCGGGAAGGCACCACTCGTAGCAGTGCACGTGACCTGCCCCGCTGCAGGCACGCAGGCAATCGGGGCGCCGCCCATGCCGTGGCCGCAACTTGGAGTGAGATTATTTAAACAACTGTTCAAGTTCTCGAACGAGTTGGCGGCGTCCCCCGGCAAGACCGAGATATAGTAGCGCTTGGTCGGATCCAGGTGGACCTGGCTGGGATCCAGTGGCGCCTGCTGTGATGCGGTAGTCCGGCAAACTCCGTTCCCAACGTCGCACACCGCTGGCACACCCAACAGGGTCTGGCCCGATTCGCAGGCGACTGCGCCAGTGGGTCCCATGCAGCCCGCTGCCACGACCGGCATGTAGCTGGTGTGGAAATTGGTGCCAAACGTTGGAACGATTCCGCTCCCAGCGGTCGGGCAACCCGCTGGCGGGGGGTTGGTTGTACAGGCAGGGTTGATGTAGAAGGTGCGGTCCTCCTCAATGATCCAGCGATAGTCGGTGACAGGGGTTGTTTTGTCTTGGCCATCCACAACCTTCACGACAAGACCGGTGGCAGTCGGGAAGGTCAACGTCACGGTAGCGGCCGTGGAACCGATAGTTCCCTGCGAGTTCTGCGCCTTAAAGGTAAAGGTGTGGGAGCTTGTCCCCGAGGGGGAGGCGTTGAAGCCGCCGTTGGGATCGACCGATAGCGTAACCCCTGATGGTGTCACACTGGCAGCGTTGACGGTAAGCGGGTAGCCCGCCGCGTCTTTGCAGCCCGCGAGGATGCCCGGGGGTTTGATGCTCAGGGTGGTTGCCACCGTCGATGAGAACGCCGAATTGGGGCACGTAATGCCGCCGGCTCCCTCGAGTGTCGCCGAGCCCAACGTCACTGAAGCGGTGATACCGGAGGAGCATACTCCCGCAGTAACGGTTCCGTTCGCGCAGTAGGTAAAGGAGTCTGGGGCGGGGTCGGCTGTTGCGGTTGACGTGTAAGTAAACGTGCCGTCACGATTCAAGGCGACCGTGCCGCTGGTCGGCGCTGTCAGAAGCGTAACGCCGTAAACGTTGGTGTCATTTGCGATCACACCCTTGCCTGCATCCGGCACGGAGAACGACTTGCCTGCAATCACGGAGTTGTAGGTATCAGCTCTAGCAACCGAAACTGCGATTGCGGTGGATGGAACTCCAGCGCCGTTGACGCTGATATACGCCAGCATCCCGGCGTCACGCGCCGTGGCGTTGCCAGACAAGCTCAGTTCCCGGTCATACACCGGAAGAGCAGTGCCACCGGTAGCAGGCACGTCTATCATCACGTCGTAAGTCTTTCCCGCAGCCATAAATACTTCGTTTTGCACGCGGGAAACGCCGGGTAGGGGGTTGCCGTCTTCAGCGACCAAACTGAAACCGGGGACCGGTACTGCGGTTACCCCGGTCGGAACAACGGCGGGCGTGGTCAGAGAGCCGACGATCGAGGGCACGTGCATACGTAAGCCAGCGTTCACGAAACGCACCAACACTTTTCCAGTGGCTCCCGTCGCGACCCCTGTGACGGTCGAAGCGTTGAACAGCGAGGCGAATGAACTCAACCCACTCGTCTTGTTGAACGCCACTCCGTTAAAGAGGTAGTACAGCGGCTTGTAATTCACCGCTGGCGGATAGCAGGTTTGATAATTCGCGGAGCTCGGATTGCCACAGCCGCCTGGCTGGCCGGACCATACCGCGGTCTCACTGAAACCCGCGGTGTTAACCGCGGTGTTGACCGTATTGTTCTGCACTGAATCGATTTCACTGAGCAACAGGGGAATTTCCGCGTGGTAGGTCACGGCCGGAGTCGTTCCGACCGCAGGATACGCTGTTCCAGCCGTGGTTCCCGACGGAGCAGTGGTAACAACCAGAATTCCGTACAGGCCCATGGGGCCTTGAATCGATGGGTGCGTACCGGACTCAATCAGATACGTGCCCGGTTTGAGGGGGTTTGCTGTAGTCCCGAAGGTCAGAGCCGTTGTCGCCCCCGCCGCCACTTCCGTGGAGAACGACTGGACGCGGTTCCCCTGCGGCGGCGGCGTATTCGTCGGCCCGCTGTTGGCGATGGGCCAGGTGACACTCTGATCGGCGTGAGTCGGGCTCGGCGTGCTGGTCGCAGTAGTTCCGAGACCGCCGCCCAATTGGCCTACAATCACCAGCGAAGTAGGCACGTTATTCGGCGTCGTGCCAAACGAGAGGTTATTCGTGAGGTTGATCGTCAGGATTTGCCCCGTGGGAACGGTAATCACCACAGGTGACCAGCTCGCCAGAATGGGCGGCGTCGCCGTGGGCACCGCTGCTGCCAGTGGATTCAGCAGCGCGCAGGTAGCCGTCGAGCCAGTCACGAGCGTGCCGCAGCTGTAGCCCCACATCTGCACCACCGTGCCATCAGGCATGGTTGCGGTGGTCGGCCCCGCAGTCAGGTTGACCTGTTGCTGGCCAAGGGCTACAACTGCCGCAAACGGCAGAATACATGCTGCTTTCAGAGCGGCTTTCAGAGCGGCCTTCAGAATCGTTTTCAGATTATTCGTTCGCATCGTCATCCCTCGTCGTCAGTTGGACTCGTTGATCACAAATTCCCGGGAATCTACCAACATCATCATCAGCATCCCACCTGGGAAAATATTGTTGGTGGTAATCTCGCGCTCGTTGTGTGAGTGCCACATAAAGGCAAAACCTGCCTCACCCGAGGGGCTGTTCGCGATGGTGCCCGAGGGAGGAGTTGTACCCGTGGCGCCGCACGAGCCGGCCGGAGAACCAGCGCTGCATCCAGTCGCCCGAAGTGTGGCATTCGGACCGAGATAGGGACTGCCACCGTACCAGGGGCCGTTCGTAAACAGATTGGGATCGGGCAGAGTTGCCGGGCCGCCGGCCGCGACATCGCCGAACGGAGCAACTTGCAGTGGCTTGTTGTGGTCCTGGCACCATTCGAAATAGTTAATTGCAGTAGGATCGCCGGTGTTGTAGCCGTTGGCATCCGGAGTACAGGGAAGTACCGCGGCAGGATCAGAAGAAGCCGGACTGTGACCGTACATGTCCCAGTTCAACCCCTTGGCTGTATAGTAGAAGATCCCATCCATTGCGATGCCCGGAGTCGTGGTGGTGGTGAACAAGAGCGGTCCCGCCAGAGAATTCGGGTCGGTCTGGCTGAGAATCAGATTTCCGTCACGAGCCAGGATACGCACGTGGTTGCCGTGCTCGTGGAAAGGATGCTGCCAGCGCCCCTGGCCGATGATCCGCAGCAGGGTCAGCTCGCCCGGATGCATATGCGGATTGCCGTTGTAGGGTTGATGCGGATACTCCGGAGCGTAGTTGGGATCCATGTCGTCGGGCATGGACCGCCCGTTGATCAGGAAGTACGCGGGATGGTAGGGCTCGGTCGGGACCTCGAGACTGCATCCAGCAGCCCCGGCCGTGCAGCCAGCTTTCGCGGTAACCTGCGCCAAGGCCTGCGAGTGTATGTTGGGATCCATTTCGGAGAACTGGAACAGATACTCCCGGTCGTAGCAGGCCTGCGGGTGGTTATAAGCCGCTGCCGCAAGCCGGAAGTCGCTTTCGCCCCAACTAGTCTGCGCTGCTCGGTTCGAAGCGTGCACGCCGCCCGTGCAGGCCGTCGGTATGGCGCTGGGTATAACGATGATGGCTCCATACAAGCCCATCTCGACCTGCAGGTCGCCCTGCGTTCCGCTGTAATAAGCGTGGGTTCCCGCCGCGGTGCTGGGAATGGTAAGCGTGTAGGTGACCGATCCGCCAGGAGCAGCCTCCTGTGTCAGAAGGCCAGGCACACCGTTTGAAGCCGCGACGCTGAAACCAGGAAACAGAATCGAGGTGTTGCCCGCAGCAGTGGGAAGATTATTCGTCAGAGTAACCGTGACGGTAACGGTCCCAGCTGCAGGTGCCGTGACGATCAGCGTGGGCCCGGGAACCTGCATGGAGGAGCAAGTACCGGTGATAGCCCTTGGCAAAAAGGCCGGGGAAGATCCAGTTGAGCAGCCATACCCCCACGAGTAAACCATCTGTCCATCGGGCTGGGTGAGATAGGCCGATTGCGCCGTCAAATTGAACGCCGTGCCCGTGATGCCAGGAGCCGCAGGGTATGCCGCCGTCGCCGCGAGCAAGAGCGCCACTGCCACCACCATCGGCACCAGAAGAAATCGAGTCTTCGAGATTGTGTTTTTCATAGTCACTCCGCTTGTTACCTTTCCGCTAGTGCTCATCGCCCTCTCCTACTTAATGCGGACTTCGGTCATCAGTCCGCCGAAGTTCTCAGCATCATTCGAAAGGTGGTCGAGATTGGGGGTATAGAGATAGAACACTTGGCCGGCGCTGTAGCCGGTGGCATCCAGAATCACGTCCAGCGACTCGCCGCCGGCCAGCGTGATCGAGTTGGTCTTGTAGTAAAGGTTGTTTCCAGCCTGATCGCGCAGGAGTTTCGCGTTGTATCCGACCACTTTCATCGGAATCCCGAGCGAGGCCAAGGTCTGATATTCCGTAACATCGAGGTCAGAAATGCGCAGGAGCGCCTTCTGGCCAGCGGGAATGTTGATGATCGAAGGCAGCGGCTGCGAGAAATGCATGCTTCCGTCCGTGGACTGCGTGGCCAGCGGACCGGGGGTGACCGTGTCGGGGTAGCTCCGCCCATTTAGCAGGAAATATTTGTCCTTCATGTCTGTAAAGCCTTCCGGGTTGAAAGTCATGCCGACAAAGTGGAAGTTGGGATCGAAGCCGTGGATCTGGATGGGATACTCGACGTCGTAGTAGGTCGAGCCGTCGCCATCGTTGTAGGCATAATTGCCGGTCGTCGAGCGCGTCGCCGGATTGGCAGTGGCCCCGCCTGCCGGCAGTGGATTGCTGCACAGAATGTCGTTGGCGGAAACGCATGCTGTGCGCAGATCCGAGTCCTGGCTCTGGCGAGCGCTATAGAGGCTGGTGCCGACCGGGACCCGATTCTGCCGTGGGCGCACATAGAGTTGCCCGACCATGCCCATCTGCAAGTGCTCTGGCGGAGTGATGTGGCAGTGCCAGAAGTAAGTGCCAGCATCGGGCGCGAGATAGTAGTAGGTGAAACTGGCGCCGATGTTGATGGCCACGGATGCGTCCGGTACGCCGTCATAAAAAGAAGAGGCGTTGGGGTAGCCGTGGAAGTGGACCGTGTGCTGCTCGAACAGGTCCGGCCGCATGATCATGCCCACGTTGGTGAGCGTGAGGAAGAATTCGTCATCCTCGTCGATGGCCATCAACGGCGCCGGGATGTTGCCATTCATAACGCCCACATCCATAATTGGCCGGGGATCTACGTGCCCATCGAGTGTCGGGGCAATTCCAACGCTTGCGGTCGTTGATTCGGTCACCTCAGCCAGTCCGGTGGTCGGATTGGTGTAGGTGAAGGCATAGTTGGCCGGGAAGAAAGGGTTCGGAACATTGATGGCCGTAACAGTCCAGGTGCCGTTGTAGCCAGTGGTGTCAGCCCCCGAGATGGTCACCTGGTTCCCGACGGCCACACCTAAGGGCGCATTGCCGACAACCGTGACCGTGGTCCCAACCTCGCTGATATCGTAAATGCTGACCAGGTTCGGTATGTTGACAGCCAGACCCACGGCGCCGTTATAGGCGAAGCGCGCGGTCGAGAGCGGGAACCCTGAGAACATTGGCCAGGTGTTGGCCACTATTCCGTCCGTCGTTGCAGGATCGCCGGCTGCCAGCAAAGGCGCGGCGGACATGAAGGTGCTTGGGAATTCCGTGCCTGGCAGCCCGTTCGCGATGTCCGCGAGCCCCGACAACGGTCCGAAGGAGAACATATAGGTCTGCGTGCCGTCGCCCATCGTGGCATAACCATCGCCGCCCGAAATCTGCTGGCACTTGATGGCCCCGTTCACATTGCTCGACGGTGTTAGATATCCCTGTGCGCCTAGCGTGAACGCCGTCGCGCCGTTGTACGCGGGCTCAGAGTTGTTGTTTGCGGCATTAGGGTGAGTGATCGTGCTAACGGGGCACTGCACCCGGAATGACTGAGCGGCTGCAGGCATTGCCGCGACAAAAATCAGCACCAACAAGATGACCGTGGTGCCCAGCTTCCTACTCGCCATGCGTCCTCCTTCGCCGCCAGCGGCGGCGCGTGCTTTGTTACCGCTACCGAGAAATACCTTTCAGAGAGCAACCATCCGCAGGCAGGTCGCGACCAGATCTCTCAGGCCTCGATCTTGTTTTCCGCAGATTGTCTTTCCGTCATCTGCCACTTCGCGCGCCTCGGGGACTTTGCGGCGCAGTGTTGGGAGATTAGGGGCAAGGCGAATTTGGGATTTGTCGGCGAGCAAAGAACCGGAGGGGACGGGCCGAATTTGCGGCGATTTGACAGTGGTTACGAGGAGCAGGAAAGAAGGGATGTTGTAAAAACTTTTTACATCGAATACGGCTGCGCCAGGAGCGAATAAAAAGCAGTCTGAAAACTAGTTGCGGCTGTACGCCACGAATTTGTAGCCTACACCAGCAACGGTAACGATCAGTTCGGGCCGCTTGGGATTCTCTTCAAGCTTTTGGCGAAGACTCGCTACGTGGGTGTCGACGGTGCGCGTCAAAGTGTCGGCCTCATAACCCCAGACGGACTGCAGCAGCTCTCTGCGGGGAACGGTTGTTCCGGCGCGTTCGATGAAATAACGCAGAAGCTGAAACTCACGGCCCGTAAGATAGACAGGCTTCCCGGCCCGAGTCACTTCGGACCGCTTGACGTCGACGTGAATGGTGCCGAACTCATGGACCCCTTGGCCGGTCTGAATCGGCACGCGCCGCAGCAGCACTTCGATGCGGGCGATCAGCTCGGCGGATTCGAACGGCTTGGTTACATAATCGTCGGCGCCCAGCTTCAAGCCGACGACCTTGTCAATTGTTTGGTTGCGGGCCGTAAGGATGAGAATAGGCGTCGCCATGCCGGCCTGGCGGATGTCGCGGCAGACATCAAGCCCGCTGCGCACCGGCAACATGAGGTCGAGAATAACCAGGTCGAACGGTTGGTTCGCCGCCTTCTCGAACGCTTCATGTCCGTCCGTGGCTGTCTCGACCATGTAACCTTCCCCGCGAAGCCGGTCACTTAGTGTGGCTCTCAAGGCTGCTTCGTCTTCGACCAAAAGAATGCTTTCGTTCATATCAGTTCCCCGTTACTTCTGAAAATTTTGGCTGCTCTTTCGGCTTTGAGTCCTCGGCCAGCCGCAAGTGTAAGGTGAACGTACTGCCGACGCTAACCTCGCTTACCACGGAAATTCGTCCGCCAAGGGCCTCCGCAATGCGCTTTGCCAGGGCCAGGCCTAATCCGGTGCCATGAATCTGGGCGGCTACGACCTTCGGGCTACGATAGAACGGCTCAAAAATGTGCGGCAACTCAGCGTCGGTGATTCCCTTTCCGTGATCCTGAACGCTGATCCTAACCTCTTTTCCATGCTTTTCTGTTTCGACGCATTCGGCAAAAAGGCCAATCCAGCGCTCTTCGCCCCCATATTTGATGGCATTGGCGACCAGGTTTTGCAGGCAGGCGCATACCGCAGGCATATCGCCGAGCACGGGCGGGAGGTCCGGATCAACGCGCTCTTCAATTCGGCAACCGGCTTCTTCGACCAGCTCGGTGACGTTTTTCCGGACCGTCCGCAGGATCTCAGGAACCATAAGCGGGCAAAGTAGGTACTGCGTCTTTCCGCTATGTGTCGAGGCGAACAGCAGAATGCGGTCCACGAGGTCGATCAACTGCCGCGCCTGGCTGGTCAGGATGGACCCGTAAAATTTGAGGTTGTTCCGTCCTTCCACATAACCATCTCTGATGTTCTCGCTCGCGGAAAAAATTGCGGCAATGGGCGTGCGTAATTCGTGGGAAACCGAGGCCACGAACTCCATCTGCACTTTCGCGAGTTTCTGGGCGCGATGGCTTGCAAAGACCACAAGCCCCATATTCGCCGCCAGCAGCACGAGCACGACACCGCCGGTCATCAAGTCGCGGTGCCAGACGCCCCTGGCGATCGCTCCAACCGGCCCGGTGCGGTGCTCGAGAATCAGCACCCAAGGCTCGTCATCCGGGCTGTACTGGATGACGGGAAACCACCCGGGAGCCGCGAAATTGCGCCACTCCTGCTCCTGCATTGTGCGGCTGTGTTTGACCGCTTTCCAGAATTCGCCCTGTGAACTGGTCGGTGAAAACCCGAAGATGTTCATGATGGAGTCGAAATGAGCGATGTCATCGAGCTTCAGCGTGGGATCCGAGGAATAAATGACCCTGGGCTTGTCACTGGGAGAAACGACCGCAAGTTTGTACTCCAATCCGTCCGGTCCACCAAAGTGGCGGCTCGCCAATTCCGGAAGGATGCGGTTCTGAATAACGCTGAAATCCAGGACGACGACGAGCCAATCGACCGCGACGCGATCGACGGGAGTCTGAGAGTTGAAAGGGTCAGCGTGATGAACCACCGGATGAACCAAGGCGGGCACACTCTCATCGAGTTGCCAACCGGCCAACGCATTGCTTCGAAGACCGAGGGCATGCATCTGATTGTTATTGCCAAGCGGTAGCTCGTTATCGGAGGAAGCGGGAAGCTCCCAGGCACGCATCGCCGTACGAAGATTCGCGGAGTTCGCCTTTAGCCTGGCCAGCAGTCTTTCCAGTTCTGGTGGCACCCTGAGGCTGTCAAGCATCTTGGAGTTTCGATTGAGGCGAAACAGTTCCGGTTTGCCGATCCCGCTGGTTTGCCAATCGTACATCTCGCGAACCAGATCCGGGTTTGCATAGACGCTCTCGGCAACTTCGCTGCTCACCCCGTCCCGAGTCCATTCATCGTAGCGCTGGAGATAGTCGCTCCAGGCATCATGGGCGCCGGAATCAGGACCAACTTGCATGGCAATGCAGACGGCCGACAATTCGTCATAGAAATCGCGGTGCCATGTGGTCATCAAGGATTGCAGGTTGCTACCAATGCGAACTTCGGTCGCGGCACTGAGTTGCGTGGCCCACCTATATTGGAGTGTCGCTACGATCACCCAGAGCAGTGCCATTCCTGACAGAACCGCGATGCGGAATATAGAAGACCGGCGGGCCTCGGCGGCTTCCATGGCGCTACTGTTCGAACTGGGAGTAGCTAGCATTCCAAGCCTCATCTAGCAAACGCAGGCGTCCGCCTGCCGGCGGTACCATCCGCCCACGACATGAAGTGCTCTTGCATCGGCTCCGTCCCGTCCACCACCTGTAATGAGGCTAGACGCACCTTAGCGGAAATGATTGCACAAGTGAAGCCATGCTGAAAAGTGGCCTGCGCGGTAACGAACTCTTCAGATAACTAAGATGTTTGTGTCGGTCTTTGCATTCTCACGGTTTCGAAGCGCGACCGGTGAGCCGAGAGCGGCCATGTGTTGGTGGTGTATCTGATCTCTATGGGCAGGAAACGAGCCGCTAAGGTCAGTCAAACCCACGGGATCCAGTTAACAGGCTCGGTTACGAGACCTGGGTGAACGTGCCTGTCGAAAACAACGTTCGCCGGTCAGCTCTTTCGAAGGGGTCCAGGTTGCGGCGCAGCCTGTTCTTCGCGCGGAAGATCACCATCTTGACCGCAGGGAGCCCTTTGTTGAGTCGGCGCGCAATTTCAGAATAGCTCATGCATTTGTAATAGCGAAGCACGAGCGGAACCCTGTAATGATCCGGCAAGCGATCCAGTTGCTCCCTCAACTGACGGTTGGCTTCTTTGCGCAAAACCTGGGAGAGAGGAGAGGGCCTTGAATCGTCCGGGACAGCGCCAAGGTCCTTTCCTTCGACGGTTGCGGACTTTTCACGCTTCCGCCGGCGCAATTTATCAATGCAGTGCCGGCCTGCCACCTGACACACCCAGGGACGGAAGGGATACGAATCATCTTTTTTGTCGAGGACGGTGTGAAGTTTCAGGAACACCTCGGCCGCGGCATCCTCGGCATCCTCCGGGCGACGAAAGAAGCGGCGACAAACCTGCAGAACGTGGCGATAGTGAGCGGTATAGATTGCGCTCAAAACTTCGGGGTAAGCCTGCAGGGTCTGGTTGAAGGCCGAGCAGAGCGTAGCTTCTTCCAGGAGGATCGGAGCAGAACGCGTTGCCATAGCCACTCCTTTGGCTGTGAATTCGGGCACACGACCAGCGCCGGATCCGGGCGAGGGGAATCACGGACCGCGGTGTGTACCTCAGATCAACTATTCGAAACCTTGTCCCCCGACTTTTTCGTCCGAGTAACCGAAGCAGGCTGCCGCCGGACCGCGGAAGAACCCTTCGCGCGTGAGCGGGACTGCTCGGATTTGATCGCCTCGCGGCGGCGAACAACCAATAGCGTCAGGTCGTCACCGGGCGAGCACGTGTCCGCAAAATCGAGCACCGCTCCAAGCATGGAGAAGAGCGCTTTGTTCGCCGGCACGCCTTGTACGGCGCAGGCTGCGGCCGCCAGCCGCTCCATTTCGAACTCCTGATCCTGCGGGTTCCGGCACTCCGTCGCGCCATCGGAGTGAGCGACCAGCATGTCACCCCGGTTGAGCTTGACGCTCCCGGTGTTGAACACAGCCTTATCCGTCGCGCCAAGCATCGGCCCGCCTTCTTCCAGACGTTCCACGGTCTTGTTGCCCCTAAGAAGAAGAGGAGCGGGCAAGCCGGCATTGCAGTAGAAGAGTACGTTTGTCCGCGTATCGATGCGGGCGAAGAACAACGCGGTCATCGGCGGTTCGCCACCCAGGCAAAGCTCCCGGTTCACATCGGCGACGGCATCAGACGGGTCCGGATGCCTGCGAGCAGACCGCTGGATCAAACCCATCACGTGGGCTTGCCAAATGCCCGCGGTCAATCCTTTGCCTGCAATGTCACCGAGAACCAAGCCGAGGGCGGAGCCGAATTCCATCACCTTGAAAAAATCACCCGAAAGATGGCGGACGGGGAAGATTTCACCAGCGATTTCGAACTCGCCCCAAGTCAGTTCGCGCGGAGCGCAGAGTCTGCGTTGCACCTGGGCAGCCTCGAAGATGGCCTGCTGCAGCCGAGCTTGCTCGCGGCGCAGAGCGAGTACTTCGTCTGTGAGCGATTGGAGGCTGTCGGTTAGATCGGACTGCACAGCAGGGGAGCTGCGTTTCGTGAACTCCTCGTCCGAGGCAGCGGCCGCGGTCTGAGCCAGCTGGTTGGCAATCGCAGCTTGCCTGAGTTCGAGCATTCTTTCAGTCCAGACCATCATGTTGCTATCACCCCACGAATTTGTAGCCGACTCCGTGAACGGTCAGAAAATAACGGGGCTCGTCGGGAACGGGTTCGAGTTTCTGGCGGATGCGGACGATATGCGCGTCGACGGTGCGGGTGGTCGGAAAATTCTCGTAGCCCCACACCTCGTCGAGAAGGCGGTCGCGGCTCAGGGTCTCTCCCGAGTGACAGAGGAAATGTTTGAGCAGCTCGAACTCCTTGCCGGAAAACTCGATGCGCTTGCCGGCGCGCGTAACCTGATAACTGCGGAGATTGACCTCCACATCGCCGAAGGTATAGCTGTCCTGATCTTTCGGGAGCGTGTGCGTCCTGCGCAGAACGGCCTTGACCCGCGCGAGGAGTTCGCGGATCGAAAAGGGCTTGGTGACATAATCATCGGCCCCGAGTTCGAGGCCGACGACCTTATCCACTTCCTGGCCGCGAGCCGTAAGCATGATGATGGGAATCGAGGGGCGCTTGGCCTTCAGTTGCTTGCAAACGTCGAGGCCGCTCATGCGCGGCATCATCACGTCGAGCACAACCAGGTCCGGGGAATCCTTAAGGGCCCGCTCAAGCCCTTCGACGCCATCGAGCGCCGTAATCACCTGGAAGCCCTCGTATTCGAAATTGTCGCGGAGACCGGCGACCATGTGTGGTTCATCCTCAACAATCAGAATCTTGCTAGTTCCCATGACCACTCCCTTTTGCGCTCTGCGGTCCATCGCAGCATCCCATAACCGGTAGCCTCATGCGATCGCGACCCCAGTCCGTGACGACGGATTGAGCGGCAACTCAATCGTGAATTTGCTGCCTTTGTCGGGAGCGCTTTCGACCAGCACGTCCCCTCCGTGCGCTCGTGCGATGTGGCGAACGAGCGACAAGCCGAGCCCTGACCCTTTGATGTTATGGACCAGGGGGTCGCCACAGCGGTAGAACTTCTCGAAGATCTTTTCCTGTTCGGCGGGCGGGATGCCGATGCCCTTGTCGCGTACTTCCAGCTTCACCGAGCCGTTGGCGCGGTACAGACTGACGCCGATGAACTTCTGGTCCTTCGAATACTTCAGCGCGTTGTTCACAAGATTCAGAAGCGAGCGCGCGATCGCTTCGCGGTCGACGCTGACCGGTGGAATGTCTCCCGAGATGTTTTCCTCAAACGCGAAACCGTTCTGTTCGATCTGGAAGCGGTAGGAATCGAGCGTGGAGCGAACAAGCTCAGGCAGATCGGTTTCCTTGAACTCATACTCCTTGCGGCCGGCCTCAATGCGCGAAAAGTCGAGGATGTTGTTGATGAGAGCGCTTAGGCGTTCGCTCTCTTCGCGAATGATGCGGAAGTACTCCTGGTATTTTTCCTTGGCGGTAAGACGCCCGAGCTCCAGTGTTTCGGCGTACAGGCGGATCAGGGCGAGGGGTGTGCGCAATTCATGCGATACGTTGGCGACGAAATCAGATTTCAGCCGAGCCAAATTCATTTCGCGAGAAATGTTGCGGTAAGTAAGCCAGATGCCGCCGATCATCAGCACGGATAGGGCCCCAAGAATAAGGTAGTTGTAGCGGAGGATCCGGTTGCCGATTTGTGCGACCGTAGTGCCCTGATACTTGATGGCCATCGTCAGGTTTTGAAAAATCCACGGTGGAAAGGGGCGCTCCGCCTCAGGCTTTCTCCCATCCCAGTTTCCCGAGGTGACCCAAGGAGTGTCATCCTTCGAGGAACGGATCATCATGACCGGAAATTTGGCATCGTCGGCTTTCAGCCCGCTCTTGCTGGTCAACACGTCCTTCATCATCGCTGGCAAGAAGGTTCTGCGCAGATAGTCGGGGTCGAAGGCAAGCAGCCCGAGGACCTCGCGGTCCTTCGGGACACCCGGAGGGATGAAATAAGCGACGCTCCAATAGGCGCGCTGCTTTTGATTCCAGTCGCCAAAGAACATTACCAGCTCGTCCTGCTGCTCCATCTTTCGAACTTCGCTCACCATGTGGGGCGTATCCAAGGGCAGCCACTTCGCGAGCACATCCATTTCATCCTGCGTGTACCCGCAGATGATGGTGTCGGTGTGGGCGGGTTGCATGCTAGTCACCAGCATATTGGTCTTCTTGTCGTACAGCGCCGCATACGAGAACTCGGGATGATCCAACAAAATGTGCCCGAGCTTGGCCTTGATTTCGGAGCCATCGCCGGGGGCAGGAAATTCCTGGCGGATGGGAAGCACCATGTTGTAGCCCTTTTTCCAGCTTTTGCTTTGCGCGTACCTCAAGACATCGTTGAGTTCGCGCTGCATGACGGCTTCAATGGCCTCTGAGTGCTGGATATGCTTCAGGTTGTAAATGCTGAAAGCCATCAGGGCGGCCGCGGGGAGGACCATAGCGAGCTCCAGCGTAAGGAGCGTCCGTGTGCGGTCGGTCAATCGCCACTTCTTTGACATGCTAAACCTCTCGTTCGGCCTAGCGAACTATAGAGACCCGGGAGGGGCAGTGTGTCAAGTGGCCGCAAAGGATTGTAAAAAGTTGTGAAGGAGCCGGAATTCTTGCTTTCTGCTCAAACTTGAACGCAACGGACCGATCTTCGCCTTTTCTATACCTTGTAGTTCCTAACATCTTATAATAAACGGCTTTTGCAGGTTTTCCCTTGCATCCTAACGTGCCTGATTTTCGAGTGGATTGGCTTGAGAAGCAGGCATGAGCGAATCAACGGATCAAAATCTGTCCCGGCTGGTGCTTGAATCACTTCCAGTAGGCGTGTACGTGGTGGACCGCGAGGTAAGATCATTTTTGTGGAGCATGGACTCGCAGCCAGAAGGCGAGAGAAAAGAGACCAACCCGGGCGACGGGCAGAAAGACGTAACTAAGAAACGCCAAGCCTGTGTTTAGCTTTTTGTCCGTAGAGAGAATCGACGATCGCAGCTAACACCCTTATTGTTAATGCATTACATTCCAGCCCTTTCGACACTCGGCCCTGCATCAAGCTAGTCTAAACTATTGAATTGGCAGGGGAAGCGAGGACGCGAGAGAAACTTGCTTCCGGATCCTGGGTTTGTACTCAGGGGGCTTCCAGGAGTTGGAAGCCATGGTTTGCATCTTCGCAGGGTAATTCGCGATTTTGCCCGGCAAACCGCGGGTTACGAGACACGAGCCCGCTTGAGTACGTCAGGGTTTGCCACCCTTGGTTAATCGCGCTCAAGGAGAGGAATGCGAGATGAAAATACGCACCATGTGGTTGGCCGCCTCGCTATTTTTGCTTACAGCGGTTTCCGCGAAGGCGCAGGCACGCTTTGAACTGGATCCTTTCGTCGGCTATGAGACCAGCGGATCGTACCCCGTGAGTATTTTTAGCTCGTCAGGAGGGGCTCCGGTTCCGATCAGCCAATTGCGTGTCAACGATTCGCTGGCCTTCGGGACGTTTGTGGACTACAGCCTAAGCGAGAATCTCCAGCCGGAATTCATGTGGAACCGCAACAATACCTCGTACAGCGCACGCAATGTCCTGACGGGGAACTATTTCAAAGCGTTTGACTCGACGATCGACCAGTTTCAATTCGGTGGCTTATACATGTTCCTTGGAAGCGAACACAAGGTCAGGCCGTATGCGGCGATGAGCGTGGGGTTCACTCACGATTCGAACGGCGGCGGAACGCCGAACCGCACGGAATTCTCGTGGAGTATCGGCGGTGGGGTGAAGTACTTTATCGGGCGGCACTTCGGCTTGCGCGGAGATCTTCGTTACCTGCCGACTTACGGCAGTTCGTCCCCGGGAGTGTATTGCGATCCGTTTTTTGGGTGCTATACGACAACCCTGCATAACTATCTCAACCGGGGAAGTTTCGTCGGCGGCATCATCATCAAGTTCTAACCGAGCGGGGGCAGCGACCGCGGCGGCTACTTCGCAGCCGGTTCACTCGGCGGCGGAACAAACAGCTTTTCGTCAATGGGCACGTTCTGCTCGACCTTGTCTATGCGAATTGTGAAGCTGCCATTTGGCCGAGTGAGTGTCCAAAGGTAGGGAATCTTAACGCCATCATTTTCGCGGTAATCGCCGTAGTCGATTTGGGTAGGATTTCGACCGAGTGGCGTTTCGGTGTAACGGATGAGCCGGAGGAGCAAGCCATCCTCCTGATCAAAGGAGAGCCTGAGCGGAGGCCGCGCCGTGGGCCGGGCGGGCATATAGGGAGAGTGAATCTCGGGCTGGGCGGTGACGACGACGGTCTGGCGTCCCGCCACTTCTTCACCGGGAAAAACGTGAAACTCCTTGTACAAACTGCGGAGGCGCGCGGCAAAGTATAGCTGCGCATCAATGCGCGCCGCTTTGCGTTCCGCGGCACTCATGTGGTGGACGCCGGCGGGCGTGGTGAGCCAGCCGACTTCGCCATTAAAAGCGGTGACGCTAGGCCCTGAGTGAGGATGCGAAATAGAGATGCGCTTGTCGGGCGCCTCCGCGTAGATTTCGATGGGATTTTGCGAGCCCATCGCGTCGATGGTTCCCTCAAGGACGCGAGTCTTGATCTTCGTGAGCGCATTGGCGCCGCCAACGGCAGCGAGATACTTATCCAGGATCTGATCGGCACTGGGGAGTTTGGAACGCTCGTGGTCTTCGCCCTCTTCCTCGTGGACGTGGGGAGCGGGTTTAGCTGCATCGGCACCGAGGACCGGAATAGAAACAGGATGGGACGAGCCGCGATGGCAGGTGAAGCAGGTCACCTCAGGTTCGCCCTCGAAACTGGTTTTGTCAATGCCTAGCTGCATGGAGATCATCTTTCGCGCGGTGTGCTTGCTTTTCTTGTCGTCTTTTTCCATGTGATGTTCGACGTGGCAGAATTCGCAATCGACACCGAGCGATGCGGCGATGAACTGCATCGAGGGGATGAGCTGCTCGGCTGGAATATTCTTGAGGACCTGAATGTTCTTGAACTGCTGTTCCGCCGTTTTCGGCTGATCGGAAGAGGGCTTTGCCGGCGGTTGCTGGGCTCGGCCCGCAGCACATCCAAACGAAGCAGCCAGAAGAACAGCGAGCAAGACATTCTGCCTAGACATCGTTTTCATGGTGTCTCCCAAAAGGAGTGGAAAAGCGAACGGCGACCACAGACGAACCAGCAGTGTGCCTTGATTCGCTGCACTTCTGCAGGCCGCTTAGGAGGAAAGCTCGCCGCTCTTGGCAAGTGTGGTTATACGGTCGGCCGCGCGAAAAGCCAGGGCCTCAATGGTCATGGTGGGCTGGCCGCGACCGGAGGTAACTAAACTGCTGCCGTCACAGAGAAAAAGGTTCGGGACGTCGTGAGCGCGATGATCGGGATTGATCACGGAAGTCTTTGGGTCGTTCCCCATGCGGCAGGTTCCAAGCAGATGAACTGCGAACTGTTGCTCGGCCACCGGGCCGGCCCACTTCGTTTTGGCACCCGCCACATCCAGGATTTCCATCGCGCGATCTCTCATCCACTCCATCATTTTCAGATCGTTGGGATGATCCTTGTAAGTCATGCGCACAGCGGGGAGGCCCCAGGCGTCTTTGACGTTGGGATCGAGGGAAAAGCTGTTGGATTCCACGGGCAAGGAAGAGCCGTGGCAGAAAATCTCGAGCGTGCGGGTGAAGTTGTGATGCAGGGCCTGCTTGAATTCTTTCCCCCACCGGGGTGTTCCGGGCGGCAGGGCACCCGTGGCAAAACCAACGGGCGTCCAGTCAAAGCGCGCGTCGAGGCCGCCTCCGCCATAGAAACCGGTTTTTGCGGGGTCCAATTCATAGAAATCGTGAATGATGCGGCTGACGCAGAATCCCTTGTAGTCGTTGATCGGCTCATCAAAAACAGCAAGGGCGATGGCGGCACTGTTAGGCATGAGGTACTTTCCCACTAGTCCGCTGGAGTTGGCTAAACCATTGGGAAATTGATTGCAAGCAGAGAGGAACAGCAGCCGAGGAGTCTCCGCGCCATTGGCACAAAGAACGATGGCCTTCGCTTTCTGCATGTGCGTGGCGCGCTTCGCATCAAAATAAACTGCGCCGGTTACCTTTCCGGACTTGTCTGTCTCGATTTTGTGAACGTAGCAGTTCGCGCGGATTTCGCATCGTCCCGTGGCTTCGGCCACGGGAATCATCGTCGAGAGGGAGCTGGACTTGGCGCCGAACTCGCAACCGAACCCAAGACAGAAGCCGCAATTCATGCAGGCGCTGCGCCCCGGCCGGGGGCGAGAGAGAATGGCCATCGGAGCCGGAAACGGGTGATAGCCGAGCTTGCGCGTGGCGCGCTCGAAGATTACGCCCGAGCCTTTCACCGGGAGTGGCGGCATCGGGTACGGCTTGGATCTCGGCGGGTCAAACGGGCTAGCGCCGGCGAGGCCTGAGACGCCGACTTCCCATTCGACTTTCGTGTAGTAAGGCTCGAGGTCAGCGTAGCGAATGGGCCAATCGACGAAGCCCGTCCCGGGGATTTCACCCACCTTGCTCCTCTCGATGAAATCAATTTCGTGGAAGCGCCAAAAATTGGCGGTGAAGTGCACGGTGCTGCCGCCAACGCAGCGGCCGTAGAGGACGCAGTTTTGCGCTCGCGCGGTGTCTTCTGGCGTTTTGCGGAAGGTGGCCGTCTGAAGCGCGGGATCGTTGGTGAGCTGGTGAAAAGTCAGCACCTTTAACTCGTTGTGAGAGAACTCAGGCTCTTTCAGGTACGGGCCTTGTTCGAGCACCACCACCCGAAAACCGTTAGTTGAGAGCTCCTTGGCGAGTATGCCGCCGGCGGCTCCGGAACCTACGATGACGAAGTCAACCTCGTCCGAAGTCTTGTAGGTGACCTTGGTATCCATCATCGCTTGTCCGTCTCGGGAGAATTAGGCTGCCAGCCAGGATAGTCCTTATCGTAGAAACCAAACGGCGGCGAAAAGCTGTGAGCCGAGTCGCGGCCGAGAACCTTCCACCCGACGTAGTCGCGATTGGCGCCCGCTTCGGGGTCGAGAAGAAAGCCGAAGATAGTGTGCAGCCAGATGACTTGAGGAAAATCGGAACCAGCCAAGGCCAGGGTGCTTCTGTCCGCCATTAGTTCGGCGACGATTTGCTCCTGCTGTTCGGGCGTAGCTTCACTGATGTTTTGAATCCCGGGAAACAGGTCGGCAGAAATCCTGGAAACGTCAGCGAGTCCTTTTTGATAGACAGAACGGGTATCGCTCGCGAAAGTCTTCAGCGCGCGATCGATGAAGTAGACGACGCCGGCTTCGCGCGCGCCGGGCAATTCATCCGTCGGAATGATCTGCGAAGTAATGGCTTCGATTTGTTTGGCTTGATCGGGAGTGAGTACTTCGAATGCCTGAACGCTTTTGCCCTTGGCGGCTTCATGCGCGTGCTGCGCCGCGGCGAGAACCGCGGGCCACAGCGCCTCGATCCAGGCCGCTCCCGCTAATCCTCCGAGTTGCAGGAGGAAATCCCGCCGCGGTTCCAAATCTGATTTCATCGTCACCCCTGTATCCTCAGAAATCTACGGTGAGTGTTTGCCAACGTCAAGCCGAAAACCCCTGTTGGGATTGCCAAATTTCCGAAACAGCAAAACATTCTCATTCATGATTAGATCGGATCGCTTCCCTTCAAAATCTTCGCAATTTCTACTAGGAAACGCTAGCGGGCAGACCGAGCGATCCCAAGACCATTTTGGGCCTCTCGAAACGGGAACTCCTGCGGCTGCATTTGGTTAAGCCTGCAGGCTGCAGTATGATTTCGACTTGGCCTAAACAATGAGAACTTTTACAGGCGCAATTGGCACCGGAGCAAAGTGGCTGCTCGACCGCATTGTGAACGCGCTAGCCGCGACGGGGATCAACCCGAACATGCTGACTTTCCTGGGCCTACTGGTGAATTTTGGCGCCGCCGCGTGCTTTGCCGTTGGCAAGTTTCGCACCGGGGCGATTGTCATATTCTTTGCGGGATTTCTAGACATGCTGGACGGACAGGTTGCGCGGAAGCAGAACCGCGTGACGGCGTTCGGGGCTTTCTACGATTCGACTCTCGACCGCTACGCGGACATGGCTCTATACATGGGCTTGCTGGTCTACTACTCCGTGAGCGCCCGGACCCCGTATGTGGTGTTGTCTGCCGTGGCAACTGCGGGTTCGGTGATGGTCAGCTATGCGCGCGCGCGCGCCGAGTCCCTGATTCCTTTGTGCAAAGTTGGCTTCATGGAGCGGCCCGAGCGGCTGGTGCTGTTGATAATCGGCGGCGTATTTAACCGTATGGGGCCGGTGCTGTGGGTCATCGCGGTAGTCTCCACGATTACCGTGATCCATCGCATTTTCTACACCTGGCAGGAAACAAAAGCCGGGCGCATCCTGGCGAACCTCAAAGCCAACGGTTAGCTGCTTCCAGCATTATCCTGCGGACAACTAGACGGCGCTGCCTTCACCTCCGGGCCTTGCAGCGAGGCTTCGACAGGCGCGGCGATGATTTGCTTCACGCGGTTCTTCAGAGCTGGCACATCCTCTTTGTGCAATCCCTTCGTTTCGATCGTGTCGTGAAGATAGACGGTAATGGTGGTGGGCCGCAGGATCCAATCCTCGGTGCGCAAGTGACGGAATGAGCCGACAAGACTCACGGGCACGATGGGCACACCCAACTGCTGAGCCAGGCGAAACCCGCCGTCTTCAAACTCATTCAAGTGACCGTTGCGCGTGCGCTTGGCTTCCGGAAAAATGATCAGGCTCGTCCCGCTGTTGATGGATTCCTGGGTCAACCTCCACAGACGCTTCAATTCTTTCGGGCCGCGCACATTGGGCACAGGCACATTGCCGAAGCGTTTCATCAGCCAGCCGTAAATGGGAATGCGGAAATGCGATTCGAGTTCCCAGCCACGCACCAGCTGGGGGACGGCGCAGTACAACATGAAGGGGTCGAGCAGGTTGACGTGGTTCACCATGAAGATGGACGTTCTGGTTTCGTCAAATCCGCGGGACTTTTTTGCCACGACCTTTGCGCCGGAAAAGAAGGCGATTCTGCGGCATAAGCTGCGCTGAAGCCAGTCATGCTTTTTGGGGTCGAGCACGACCGCCAAAGCAATCAGAACCGGCACGGCGATTAGAAAATGCAGCCAGCTGATTCCCCAGAGAAGAAGACTGCGGAACACCTCCGAGAGGCGCGTCATACGTAAGCGTCCAGCACTCCTGGAAGTATTTCGAGCGTTTTGCAGTTCACGGTGACGATTTCGCCATCGACCATCACGTCGACGGGGCCGTCGAGCGCAAATTCCACTCGCTTCACGGCGCGGCGCGAGGCGAGAGGGTGGTCGATGTGAGTGCCGTCGTAAAGCCGGGGCAACATCCTAAGCAGCCCCAGCCGGCCAATCGGTCCCCAGCGCACATATTCGATGTACCCGTCACCTGAGTCCGCTTGTGGTGCGATCAGCATGGTGCCACCGGTGTACTTGCTGTTGTTGAAGGCCAGAAACAAGCACGGGCGCTCATCCCAAACGAGTTCGTCATCGACGCGCATCTTGAAGCCACGGCGATTCAGCTGAAGCACTTTGACGAAGACCCCTAACAGATAGCCGAAATCGCCGAATCGCTTGAACAGGCGGTTGGCGATAGCGCCGACGTCTGCGGTAAATCCGACACTGAGGAGATTGAACGAATAGATCGTTCCCGTGGAGTGGGTAAGCCGCAAGAGGTCCACACGGCGTGTACGGCCGCTCTCGAGGGCTTCGAGAGAAGTCGCGGCACCGCGCTCGGAAAAGTCGTGCAAGAAGGAATTGCCGGTTCCGAGCGGCAGAAAACCGAGACCGATTTTCTGCGTCGTTTTTTGATGCGAGAAAACGCCGTTGATGATCTCGTGAGCTGTCCCATCTCCGCCAACAGCCAGGAAGCGGCGATACCCTTGAGCGTAGGCTTCGCCGGCGAGTTCCGCGACGTGACCGGGGCCGGTAGAGGCAATCACATCCAGGCGCATGCCTTTTGCTTTGAGCCAGGCGAGCTTCTCTCCGGCAAGCTTTGCCGAGCGCCCGCCACCCGCAGCAGGATTCACGATAGCGAGAAACTTTTCGTTCACGTCGATTCCGTAGTGCGAATTTTACCCGTTTCCATGTTAAAGGGGCAGGATCGCTTGAGCGCGTTCAAGCTTGCCGAGGCGCTCTGCGAGAGCCACGCGAATGATTTTCAGGGAAGCCGTGAGCGGAAAGTCCTCGGGATAAACCAAGATTCCGTGAACACGCTTGTAGTTGATCAGGCGGTTGTTTCGCGCAGCGATTTCATGCTTCAGCGCATCCGTGAAAGTCTGCCCGGGCTCAAGATGCACGACGAGCACGAGTTGTTCTCCAACCATCGAGCGGCTTGGCCAAAGGTAGTTGGCCGCGAAAACGCAATATTCCTTGACCGGGAGCCCTTCGAAGGCCTGCTCGACGTCTTCGGCGTAAACGTTCTTGCCCTCTTCCGTGACGATCATGTTTTTCTTGCGACCGAACAGTTGCAAGTGCCCGGCCGCTTCAAAGCGCCCCATGTCACCGGTCATGAGCCAGCCGTCGACGATCGTCTCCGCGGTGAGGTCAGGTTCATTCAGATAACCGGCCATCACCGTTTTGCTGCGGACAGCCACCTGGCCGATCCCCTCGGCGTCTGGATTAACTATGCGTACTTCCATGCCGGGCAGCGGCTTGCCTACGGTATCGGCGCGAAACGGCTTCAAATCGTTCACGGTAACCGCCGTGCCCGCTTCGGTCAGGCCGTAGCCGTTGGCGACCGGAATTCCGAGGTCGTAGAAAAACTGCAGGGTCTGCGGCTCGGTGAACGCGCCGCCGACAATGATCGCTTCCAGTTTACCGCCTAACGCCTGATGTACCTCGTTGAGAAGCCTCCTACTCAGCGCGAGTCTTGGTCGGTCTTTTGTCAGGGCCATGTTGATCCTTCTTAGCGCTTCGAACGCCCGTCGTCTGGATCGCGACAAAGCGTCGAAGCGCGCCTGCAGGCCCTTCTGAAGATTTTTCAGTACCAGCGGCACCAGGCTTACATAGGTGATTTGGTATTTGGCAAACGCTTCTCTCACGAATTCCGGTCGCAGTGTGCGCAAATGCACCACCGCCGCACCACAGGTAAATGGGCCGAAAAACCCGACCATGAAGTCAATCGCGTGATTCGTGGGCAGGATGCTGAGGTATTTCACACCCGGCCAGAATGGATACCAGGCTGTAAGCGCGATGCACTGCGCGAGGTAGTTTTCGTGCGTCATCATACAGCCTTTGGGAGTGCCACCGGTGCCGGAGGAGTACACGATGCACGCAAGGTCGGTTCTCGTTCGCGGCGTGAAAACCGGGTGCCCTGTGCCCTGCGCCGATTCCCATCGCTCCGCCCCACCCAGATCCGCGTTCGGCGGAGCCTCAGTCACTAGAACGAGCTTGACGTTTTCCGCCGCAGCGCGCCCTGGCGCAACACTCAATTGGCGCCAAATGGGATATTCGGTGATCAACACGCTGGCGTTGGAGTGTTTCAGTAGCGTCCATTGCTCGTCCGGCTTCAGTTTGTAGTCCAAAGGCACCAGCGTGCCGCCGCAATAGAAAATCGCGTACGCCGAAATCAGCCATTTGGACTGATTGGTCATGATGATTGAGGCGCGAGCACCAGCCGCGAATCCGGATTCTTGAAGCGATTTTGCGAGAGGCAACGCACGGCTCTTGAAATCGCTATAGGTAAGGCGCTGCTTTTCTTCGCCCCGGTCGGACTCCATCAAGCACACTTCGAGCGGCCAAGTCTCGAGTGCGTCGCGCAACGCCTCTCCTATCGAGGAGTATTTTGTCAGCTCCAGCATTACAGGCGGGCTTGGACGCGTTCGGCGAGGGTCCTGAAATCGCTTACACCCTGAACCTCATAGTCAGGCAGTTCGATGTGGAAATGGTTTTCGAGGCGCGACAGCATATCGAGGGCCTGCAGGCTATCGATTCCCAGCTTTTTGTAGAAGTCATCTTCGGGCTTCAGCGAGCCCGGGGCAGCCTTGAAATGCTTGGTCGCGAGTTCAAGGATTTCCTGTGTGGTCTGCTCGAGTGTGCGCATAACCCATAAATCTATCATTCCCGGACCGGGAGAGAAAATCCCGTTGCGCGGCTCGACTCACAGCAGAATCAGCCCTCGGCGGAGGCCGATCGCAACTGCCTCGGTGCGCGACGAGGCGCCTAATTTCCCCAGTATCGAGGCAACATGGAACTTCGCGGTGTGCCCGGAGATTTTCAAGCGGCTTGCAATTTCCTTGTTTCCCAGGCCGCCTCCGAGCATTTGCAAGACCTGACGTTCGCGCGCCGTCAAAGGTTCGGACAGCTCCAAAGTCGCGGCCCGGGGCGAGGACGAGCGTTCCGCACGCACTTCATCGGGGTGCAGCACAAATAGTCCGCCGGCTGCCGCCTCGATGGCCAGCCCGAGTTGCCCGGCATCGGCGTCACTCGAAAGAACGCCGCGAACCCCTGCCTGCATCGCTTGTCCGGCCCAGACCGGAGCCGACTGATCGAGGAGGACTACGACTGCGGTTTCCCTTGTCGCGCCGGTGGCGGAGAGCATCTCGAGCAACTCTTCGACGGACTCGTTCGAGGCTTCCACCAGGAGCACATCGACGTCTTCTTGGGCGAGTGCCTCAGCAGCGTTCTCGAGGTTGCTCGTGCTGCCAACAACTTCGATTCTTCGAGCGTCAAGCAGGTCTTCGAGGCGCTCGCGCGACCTCGCGGATTCCGCAACGATGAAAACCCGGGTCACGCCGCAATCGATCCCCTTCCCCGGCCGCCAACCTGCACGCTGACTTTGCGGATTCGCGTGTAATCGCCGCGGAGGAATTCCAAACGCAGCACGCGTGGCTCGCTCGCGTGTAGGATTGCCGCAAGGTCTTCGACTGAAGCGAACGCTCCGGTCTCGCTGCCCACCAGAATGTCTCCGGGCAGCAGCGAAGCGCGAGCCGCGGGACTTCCCGGTTCAATATCGATCAGCACCAAACCAAAACGGTACAGACTCGGGCGCGGCAATCGCACGGCTTGCAGGGTGACGCCCAGCCAACTCCCTTGCGCTTCGCCCTTCAGAAATTGCGCCACTTCATTGCTTGGAATCGCCAGCGACAGCCGCCCCGCCACCATGGTGTTAATCCCGATGACGCGGCCCTGCACGTCGGCGAGCGGCCCTCCGGAATTCCCCGGGGCGAGGCGCACATCCGCCTGCACCCACGGGCGTGTCCCCAAGCCACGCAGCGGGGCGACCGCGTGCACGACCCCGGTCGTCAACGCACCAACAAATCCCAGCGGATTGCCCACCGCAATCGCCAGTTCCCCTGGGCGCACCTTTGTGGAATCCGCCGGTGAGGCCGCGACCAGATCATCGACGGCGATGTGCAAAGCGGCAAGGTCACGCCTGGGATCGCGCTCTGTGACCTCGGCGCGAAACTCTCGCCCGTCCCACAGCGTCACGCTCGGCCGCCTGCCTTGCGCCACGTGCGCATTCGTAATGATGAGCCCGTCGCTGCTCCACACAACGCCTGAGCCGCTGCCACGGCCGCCGGGCTGCACCAGCACGGTGAAACGCCTGACACGTTCCGCGATTTCTCCCAAGCCCGCGATGCCCATCTCAATCGCCTCCGTTTGGCCGCTCGCTCACAACGATGCTTACAACGCGCTTCTCGCCTCCGCGCAGAAATTCCGCGCTGATTGCCTTGCCGATGTTCTCTCCATGCAGATGCGCCTGAACGTCTTCCAGGCGCATGACCGGCCTGCCGGCAAGCGCCACGAGAATGTCGCCAATCACCACGCCCGCTTTGTGCGCCGGCCCGTTCGTCTCCACCTCGAGCACCATCGCGCCGGTCTTTCCTTCGCGTTGCAAGCCCTGGCGCAGACTTTCCGGCAGCCGCACCGGCTGCAATCCCACCCCCAGATACCCGCGGGGAATACGGCCTTTTTCGAGCAGCGCATCCACCACGCGGTTAACCGTTGCCACGGGCAGCGCTACGGCTCCGCCCGGCGAAAATCTTGGTGTCGCGACGCCGACGATGCGGCCGTTGGCATCGACCACCGCGCCGCCTACTCCCGTGCGCTGCAGCGCCACATCGAGCCGCACGTACGGAGCAAGCGCGGTTCCGCCCCACAGCCGCCGCTCCTCGACCGCGAGGCTCACGAACGCAAGCGCCGCCACAGGCCCGCTCGCGCGCGTCCGGCCCACGACCAGCGCCACGTTTCCTACTTTCAACGACAGACTGTCACCCAGCACCGCCGCTGTCGTCGCGTCCCCGCACTTCAGCACAGCGAGATCGGTCGCGCGGTCACGCCCGACCAATTTCGCGCTGGCGACATTGCCGCCGGGTAGGGTCACCTGAATTTCCTCGTCGCGGCGCAATGCGTGCTCCGCGGTGACGATCACGCCCGGACGCCAGACCACCCCGCTCGATGAGCCTCGCGCTTCGCTGTGCACTGCCACGGCGTAAGCTCCCGCCTGTTCGGTGGCTTGCGCCAATTCATTCGAAATTGCCATCCATTCTGCCGACATGGTTCGTGCCTCCATGCTCAGAATGCATGATTCGCACACCCGCGCGCATCCGCCGTTCGGCTAGGTGCCCCGAATTCATTCGAGGAGGTGGATCGAAACCCAACGACGCTGGTGATTCGCGAGAGTTTCAAGCCGCCTAGCGTTGGTATTTCCGCATCTAACAATGTGGATTCCGCACAATGCTTCCGGAACGGGTGCCGCAAACCTGCAGAAGGAGGTCCAAGGTATCTACATCATCCCTGCGTTGGTGGGAGCGTTTGTCGGCGCCTTCTCATGCGCAGCCCTGATGAAGGCAAAAGCGCTCTCTACCTCCAAGGTCACGGCACAGAAGGCAACGACGAGCCGTGTTGCTCCGGAGATGCTAAGGAAGGCTAGCTAAGCTAGCTAACGTCGCGGCACTCGACCCGGATTGTGCGGAACGTGAGGGTGTTCGAGCTTCTTTGCGATATTGCTGTCACCCCTAAGAAGCCGACTGGCGCGCCGCAACGGGCAGATGCTTCATTGGGTCGTCGCTTTCGACAAAGCGGCGCAAGCTTTCCAAGACAACAGGCCGGTTGAACAGTTTACAGAAAAGCTCAATTTCCCTTTTCAGTTCCGCCGTTGGAATCGGCTTGATGAATTTCTTGGCGGCGACACGCGTCTCGGGATCAAACTTGGCCACTTGCTGCGCCATCGAACGCGCCACCTGCAGCGCATAGCCTTCACCAGCTAAGTGCACTACAAGTCCCGCTTGTTGCGCGCTTTGCGCTCTCACGGTCCTTCCTGTAAAGAGCAGATCGCGAATAAACCCGTTGCCTACGTCTCGCCCCAATCGCGGAATACCACCAAAGCCCGGAATCAAGCCAAGGCGCAACTCCGGAAAGCCGAAGCGCGTCATTTTGTCGGCAACAATCAGATCGCAAGTCAACGCCAGTTCGAGCCCACCGCCCATGCACAAGCCATGCACGGCGGCGAACGTGACAAAGGGCGCCGTGTCGATCGCATTCAGCACCTGGTGGATTCGCTTCAGAAATCTCCGCACGCCAGCGGCTCGCTTGGTCTTAGGCAGCGGCAATGCTCGTTCGTACAATTCTTTCAAATCTGCGCCAGCGCAGAACCCGCCGGGACGGCCGCTGGTAATGATGCAGGCACTCGTGACGGGAGCCAGCCCCTCGAAATGGGCAACGAATTTCTCCAGGTCCTCCAGCATCACGGAGCCGATTTCGTTGAGTGGTTCGCGGTCCAGTGTGAGTTCCAACACGCCTCCGCGCCATTCCCAGCGAAGCGCTCGCCCGCGGAACTCCTTCATCGCACGTTCCCACCGGCGGCCGCCGCGTGCTTCTCGTACAGGCGCTCGATCTCTTCGCGAAACCTGGAATTGATGGCCTCTCGGCGCAACTTGCCATTGGCGGTCAATAAGCCGCTCTCGGGCGTGAAAGCATCCTTAATAACTGAGAAATTCCTGACTTGCCGGTAGTGCGGCAGTTCCGTGTTTACGTGATCGATTGCCGCTTGCGCCGCCTTTCCCTCCACCCCGCCCGTGATCAACGCGCAAAGATACCCGCGGCCATTCCCGACAATGACTACTTGCTGGGCCCCTTCGAGGCGTTGGGCAATTTCTTCCTCGATCGGTTCGGGAGCGATGTTGTGCCCGGAATTCAGGATGATCAGGTTCTTGATCCGACCGCTGATGCGCCAATTCCCTTTCGAATTGACCTCACCCTGGTCGCCGGTATGAAACACGGCGCCCTTGAGGGCCGCCGCTGTTTCCTCGGGGCGATTCCAATAGCCCGGAAAAATGCTCGGCCCGCGCACGATGATTTCGTCGTTTTCGCCGACCATCAAGTCGATGCCGGGAATTGCCTGCCCGACACGCCCCGGTTCACTCGGGATTCGCGGGTCGTCCATGGTGCAGATGCCACAGGTTTCGGTGAGCCCATAGACCTGCCAGATGGGAATACCGAGCATGGCGAAAAATTCCTGGGTTTCCGCGGCCAAGGGCGCCGAGCCACACACTAGCCCGCGGAGATTTCCGCCAAAACGCGTGCGAATTTTGTCAAAAATCAGCGCTCGCCCGATTGTCAGCCACAGGCCACCACTCTGTCCCTCTTGCTCTCTCTTCCAGGCCTCAGACGCTTTGCGGTAAATCATCCGTATCGTCGAGCCCCGGTTTGCAATCGCGTCTTCAACACCCCGGCGCACTCGCTCGAGCAGCGTTGGCACGCTGAAGAAATAATGAGGCGCTGACAAGCGAATCTCGTCGGCCAATTTGTTCAGGTCCGTTGAGAGCGTCAACACCGTCTGCTTCGTCAGACAGGACAGCATGACAATCCAGGAGGCAGCGAAGTTGCATGGAAGGTATTGAAAGACGCGCATGGGTTCGCGGCCTTTCCAGTCGAGGCGGTCCATCCAGCCCGTTGTGCAGGACAACATGTGATTCAGGTTGCGCGTGTTCAGGCAGACACCCTTCGGCTCGCCGGAAGTTCCTGAAGTGTAGATGATGGTCACCAAGTCATCGTCGTTGCGCGGATTCGGAGGACCGGAGATGCCCTTGCTTGAGGGAATCTGTCGCACTACCTCGGCGAACAAGATGTGACCGGGCGCTTCGTTCCAGACTTGCGCCACGCCATCACCGTGCGCCGCTTCGCTCACAAAAAAGAAGCGTGGCCGGCAGTCTTTCATCATGATCGCGAGCTCCGCTGGGGACTGGCGAGAGTACAGCGGGACAACGATCGCGCCTTCCGCCATGAGCGCGAGGTCAAGAGCGGTCCACTGAATGGAATTGGGGCCCAGCAGCGCGCAGCGGTCGTGTGGTTGCAAGCCATTCTGCCGCAGGTATGCGCGCACGCGGGCGACCTGGTCCAGCAGTTCGCGGCCCGAGACGCTGACAAACTCAGCGCCCCGAACTTCGCGCATCACGACGCGATCCGCTGCTTTTTGCAGTTGATCAAAGACGTTTTCCAGAAAATTGCCCATGGAGATTCAGTGTCCCGCCGCGAGCACGGCTGGAGTGGTGTCAAATTCTTCGACCAGCTTGATGAGGTCCTGCGAAAGTGGCGGCAGATTGTCTTCCCAGCTGAAGATGCCTTGGCGCAAGGGGAACTCCGGATAGGTCTTCCTGACCTCTTCTTCGAGGAAGATAGCCATCCGCGCCATGGTTCTTAGATTGTTCACCACCGTACGGCCGAGGCTTTCGCGGATCGCGTCGGCCTCAACGACCAGGCGCTCCATCACTTCGGTCAATTTCGGCGCGAGGTCGGGATCATCGACCGTCAGGAGCAATTGCTGGTGACCGCGCTCGCGCATCAGATTGCGAATCCGCTCGTCCATGGTCACGCCCGCCGAAACAACTCCCGCCGGCATGCAGGTGACAATGCCGTGGTACCTCGATGAGACCATGTACGTGCAGGCGCGCAGAATGGAGACCAACTGGAACATGTCGTAGTCGTCGGAGATGAAGACCGGCGTGCCGGGAATCTCCGCCGCGATTTCACGACATGCGACAGCGTCGAGACGCTCCATGGCGACGAGAATCGCAAACACCCGATGCTTTTGTAGAAAGACTTTCGTCGCGCTTGTGTATCCGTTCAGATAGTGGCGGAATTTCCGGTCCACTTCGGCGCCGGACTCGAAGAAGTAGACGGTGCGGTACTGGCTATCCTTGTAAGCGCCCGTCGTGACACTAGCAAGGTACTTCGCGATAGATGCGCTCACCGGCCACACAAAAGGATGAATGGGACAAAGGGCGAGAATCGGCGTTTTCTCATCCCAGCCGGCTTCGCGCAACACCTTCTGCGCGTAATCCCGAGGATGAGGCTCGAAAGTCCAGGCCGTGTCGGCGCCCAACTCGTTCGGCACACCAAGGCCGCTGAGCAACTGCTGTGATTCGAGGCTGCGGGTGATCACGAGCGATTCCCTGGTGTAGCGCGCGCACATGCGCTCAAGCAAATCGTCCATATGGCCTGCGTCGCCGCCATAGGCTACAGACAACTTGTTTTCCGCTGAGGCCAAGCCCAGCGAGCCAATCATCATGGTCGTGAGCGCGTTGGCGAACTTGCTTTTGAACATCGAACCTTCGCAGGCTACCACGCCGTGATTCGCGTGGACCTCACGGAACAAAAATGGCGGGTAGACATCCGGCAGGTGCACCTGGCGGGTGCCCTCGAAGTAGCCCTTGGTGCGGTCGAAATTCTGTGTCATCACGCTGAAATCGACATTTTTCACGCCGAGCACATGCCGCACCTGGCGAAGCATTTCCTGCACGCGAACGTCGCTGCCGGTGTTGCGCGTGCCGTTGTAGCCCGCGAAGAGCAGCTTCAGCTTTTCGCCCGGGGCCCAGCGCTTGCCGAGACCGAACATCCAGCCGAAGCGCCGGAGTTCGATCAGCGCGCTGACCCACGCGACGAGTAGAAAATCAGTCATGCCCTTGCTATCCCTACGCTTTTCGCCGTCTGGCCCGCCGCTTCCGCGGGCCAAGGCTTGGCCGGATACTTGAATTTATTCTTCCGGCTGAATTGCAGCAACGGATACGCGTACGTTGTGAATTTGGCGGGCGTCTCACCCATCTCTTGCACCACACGCGAATTATCGAACACCGTATTCCAGTCGAGATATGGCCAGAACACTTTCAGCAGCGACGCGCCATAGCCCACTGCTCCGCCCTTCGAAGAGAGCCAATTCACCGTTTTCGAAAAAGGTCTGCCGAGCCAGGGCTGGTAGGCCGGCTTGCTCCCACGGCCCTGGGCGGCGAGCGCATCCGTCAGCTCCCGATACGTCTGCGACCCCGTACCCGCCGACAAGTGATAAATCCCGTGGCTGGGCTGCGGCATCTGGTGAATCTTCACGATCGCAGCGCCTACATAGTTTGCGGGAACGATGTCTATTCTGTCGCCGGGGCGCAGAGGAAGCACGGGTAAACGCGCCAGCATGTCAAAGGCCTGAACCATGTCAAACTGCGTGGTCTCGGGCCGGCGGCTGTCGCCCATGACAATGGCCGGACGGAAAATCGTGTGAGGCACGTCGGGGAGCAACTGATGCACCATGTGTTCGCAGAATTTCTTGGTGCGCGCATAGGGATCGTAATCGGAGCGCTCCCAGTCAATCGAAGCATCTTCGGTCACGACTTCGTTCTGGCGTTTTCCGGCCACGGCCACCGTTGAGACATGCGAGTATCGCCGCAAGCCGTGGTGGTTCTGAGCGCGTCGCGCCAACTGAATAACTTCGAGTGAGCCGCGCAAATTCACGTTGAGACATTGCTTTTCGGATTTGCGGTTGAGCGAGGCGGCGCAGTGCAGCACTGAATCGGTTGAGTCCACGAGCGTGTGATAGTCCTCGTCGCTGAGGCCAAAGCGCACGCCGGTCAAGTCTCCACGGAAAATGGCGACCCGCTCGTTCAGATAGTCCTGAAATTCGGAAAAATCAAAATGAAGCTGCAGGGACCGCCACAGCCGCTCGTGGGCTTCGATTTCGGACTTGGCGCGCACAAGCAGATTCAGCCGCTCGCGGTACCGGCGGAAAAGGCCCTCCACCAGATAGCTGCCCAGGTAGCCTGTTGCACCGGTCAGGAAAATGGCCATAAGAGTGCGCCGCGCGGTTTAGAGCGTGGCTGCCGAAGCCCCTTCCGGCGGCGCGGACCAGTCGAGCACGCGGGGTTCGCGCGTTTCGAGCGGTTTCCCTTCCATGAGGGGATAGCACCACCGCCGCAGCGCCGGTATGTGGATGTTAATCCAGTAATCCCACCAGTCAATCGTTTCCGGTGAAAAATCGAATAGGGCCCTTTCTTCGGGCGAAAGGGAGGCCGAAAGCAGGCGGGCGTTCTCGCATTCAAATACGTGTTCGTTATGCAGGATAAAGGGCTCGTACAGTTCAATCAGCTTCTGAGCGCGCACGAGGTCGCGCTCGGTCTTGGCCAGCGGGGCTTTGCTCAAGTGCAGCGAGGCCGCCGCCCTGTTGATGCGCGAGACGACCGCTTTCTGCATAGGGATGGAAAGGCGCTCGTAACGCTGCTTCGAGACGGGGATGGTCTCGAGCTTGACCTTAAGCCAATGCTCAATGCCGGTCTGCGCTTTGTAGTGCTTGCGGTGGGCGAGGCCCGTCAACTCGATCGAGCGGCCCATGTTCACGGGATTGATGGCCGAGGTGGCAAGCTGGTAGAGCCGCGCATGCTTGCGCTGCACCAAGGCAGCAGCGATTAAGGTCATCCCGCGCGTGACCATGTCCACCGGGATGACGTCCAGACACTTCCGTTCGTTCGAAGGGAGCTGGCGAAAATTCGTGCCTAACAGATAAGAGAGAGGGCCGGACGTGTTGATACCTTCATTCCACCCAGTGAAGGGCGTGTGCTCGGAACTTTCCACGATGGACGGGCGAACGATCGCAATCGGAAGATCGCGGCCGTGCTGGGCCAGAATCGATTCGCCCAGGCTCTTAGTGAAGGTATACGTGTTTGGCCAGCCAAGATACTGCGCGCGCTTCATACCGGCGCGGACGAGGCGGTTCCGGGTCCAGCGGGCGCGGTTTCTCTTCAAAACGCCATCGAGTTCATCCGGAGCGACCTCGGCAGGGTCGCCACCACGGCCGAGCGCCTGGCGGCGGAGAGCCTTGGCGAGTTCGGCGCTTTCGGCACGCTCTTCGACGCGCAGAACCATTTCACGCAGCGAGGCAATCTCCTTTTCGGCTGTGAAATCAGGATGATTGCCCGGATTGTAGTTTTCCCGCAAGTCCTCGCTGACACGCCCGTCGCGCATGCCGACGACATAGCAGGTGGAAAGGTGCATGAGGGCGGCATGGTCACACCGGCGGAGAAACTCGAGCAGACGAATCGTAGAGCCAACGTTGGACGAAAGGGCATCACGCAGATCGGGGTTGAAATCGGTCAGGCCGGCGCTGTTAGCGACGATGTCCACCGAACGCGCGAGACGAGACTGGGTTTCACCGTTCAAACCAAGACCAGGCAGGCTGACATCCCCCTCGACAACCTCCACCTTTTCGCGCAGGAAGGTGGCGAGTTCGTCGCCGTACTTTGCCTGCAAGCCATCGAAGGTCGGCGATTCTTCGACGATTTTTTCGAAGCGCCGCTGAGCCGACGTAGTGCGGTTGCGCCTGATAAGCAGCGTAATCTTGCCGATCTCGGGAATTTTTTCGAGCAGGTCCACAAGCCAGACTTTGCCGATGAAGCCGGTGATTCCGATGAGGAGGATGTGTTTGCCCGCGAGGCTCTCGCGGACGCGCAAGCGAGCGACGCGAGGCGTGGTGCTGAGTAACTCCACAGAATCACGTGCCGGAGGCTTTGAACGCGATGAGGCCACCACGGCACTCTCAAGGAAGCCTGGCGTTTGCTTCCAATCCAACTGGCCGAGCAACTTCTCCCGTGAAATGCTCCCGTCGGCTGAGCCGCTGCCGAGCCAGGCAAAAGGACCACGCGGCCGGATTACCGGCTCCAACAGGCGGCCAGTCGCAATTCCTTCGCGAAATTCCAGGCGGTTGGCAATGCATCCTTGGGCCGCGAAGTAGTCGACCATGGGCTTGAGGATATGCTCGAGCATCTGTCCGACGAGGACCACGCCTTGACCGCTGCGCACGGCGTCCACGAGTTTCTCGACCGCTTCGCGGCGCATGTGCGGTTTGAGCTGGTACTGAAAGTATTCTTCGCCGAGCAGGTCGAGGCGGTCGCGCGAAATGCCCCGCAAGACGCTGTGAAGGCTACGCGTGGCGAAGGTACGGCTTGTGAAGTACAGCGCCGGGCGGAGGAGGGTCATGGCGAGCATCCCGCCGCGACGCACCCAGCGCTCAAGAAAACTCTGGCTGTTCCAATTGAAAAAGCCGACGCTTCGTAAGGCGCTCATTTCGAACAGCGAGCCCTCAACGCGCCAATAGGTGAAGCCGGGCACACGCGCGGCCGCTTTGCTCTTCGGGTTTGAAGAAGGCTCTGGCATCCTTTGAAGAAACGCGCTCGCTTGGAAAGGAGAACCGTCAAAAAAAACGACCGGTTCCGGCGGCCTTCCCACACTCGATTCGCACTGGACAGTTTCGAAGCCCGGCGTTTTCGCTTCCATCATCAGGTCCCACGATCAACGACCGGGAAAAATCGAATTATCAAGTTAACATCCCCGTAAGCTTCTCGCAACCGCTGTAGAATCCGGATTCGGGCGAAGCCGCTGGCGGCAAAGAAACGGCGGAACTCCCACGGCGGAGTTCCGCCTTTCCAGGCGCCGTTTCCTTTAGTGAGCAGTAGAAGACCTCTTGTTCACACGCTCCGCGATGACTACGGGACCGCCTGAACTATTGAACAGCAGTCCACCAACGGAATCGTTGGCATTGAGGGCGCGCAAACCGCTGACGTTGTCAAAGTCCGTACCGGTCAGGGGCTCTATCGTCAGTTGAGTGATATTCGGATTTGCTTTCGTGAAAAGCGACAGCAGATTGCCGAGAGTGAAGTTCGGCGGAGTTGCCGAAGCATTCACACTAGCAACAGTACCGGTAATCTCCGAAGGCTCGAGGCTGATGCTGGTCGCGCTGAAGGCAAGCTCCCCGGCCCGCAGGGCATGGCCGCTACCTCTAAACGGGAAACGGCCGGGACTTAGACGCCCCAGCCGTATTTTTCGGCGTGTTCGAAGGTTCGCTGCATCTCTTGGTGCAGGATTTCGAGGAAACTCGACGCGCTCACTGTCTTGGCGCCGGGTTGCGCGATGTCCGTTGTGCGATAGCCCGCACCAAGAACGCGAACCACGGACTGCTCGACCCAATCCGCCTCGAGGCCAAGGCCAAAAGTCTCGCGGAGCATCATGGTAGCGCTGAAGATCGAGCCGATGGGGTTGGCAACGTCCTGCCCGGCCAGGGACGGCGCGGAGCCGTGAATGGGCTCAAAGAGTGGCGCGCTCGTGCCGAAGCTAGCGGAAGGAATCAACCCGATGGAGCCCACGAGGGCCGCGGCGGCATCGCTTAAAATATCGCCAAACATGTTGGTGCTGAGCATGACGTCGAACTGCGTGGGACGCAGCGTGAGTTGCATCGCGGCGTTGTCCACATACATGTGCTCGAGTTTCACGTTGGGAAATACGGAAGCGACGGAGTTGACGGTGCGGCGCCAGAGCTGAGAACTGGTCAGCACGTTAGCTTTATCCACCGAGCAGAGGCGGTGCGAGCGGCTCTCGGCCCGCGTGAACCCAAATGTGGCAATCCGCTCGATCTCGGGGGTGGAATACGCCTCGGTGTCGAAAGCGCGCTCGACGCCACCCTCCACCTTGTTGCCACGCTCGCCGAAATACATCCCTCCCGCCAGTTCGCGAACGATTTCGATGTCCAGATCGCCGAGGCGCTCCGGCTTCAATGGCGAAATGCCTCGCAGAGGCTCAATAACCCTTACGGGCCGCAGATTCACGTACAGCCCAAGGGCCCTTCGCAAATCCAGAAGGCCGCTTTCCGGGCGCTTGCCGACAGGCAGAGCATCCCATTTAGGCCCGCCCACCGCTCCGAGAAAGATGGCATCGGCCTTGCTGCAGGCGTCCAGGGTCTCGTTGGGGAGAGGATTCCCGGTCTTCTCGATAGCCGAGCCGCCGACCGGCAGTTCCACCATTTCAAAGTGATGCTGAAATTCCCGCGCACATTCCTGAAGCACGCTGGCAGCCGCCCGCGTGACCTCGGGTCCGATACCGTCTCCCGGAAGGAGCACAATTTTCTTCTTAAGCTTCATCGAAAGGATCCTCGGAAGCGCTGCAAAACTCAGGCGGCCGGCGTCGCCGAAGTGGCGATCACTTTCCGGCGAATCACCTGGTGAGCGATGGCCATCAGGTCACGCGGGCGAACCTGCTTGGTAGTATCGGCAATCGATGTGACGCGCAGGTAACACTCGGCGAGCTCCGCGTCGTTGGGCTCGTAACCCAATTCCTTTAGGGACTCGCGCAGCGCGTGACGCCCGGAATGCTTGCCAAGAACAAGCAGTCTCGAGGGCACTCCTACCGTTTCCGGCGAAATAATCTCGTAGGTCAAGGGATTCTTGATGATCCCGTCCTGATGAATTCCCGCTTCGTGGGCGAACGCATTTGCGCCGACAACGGCCTTGTTCGGGGCGACGTGCGCGCCGGTAATCTCGGTGAGCAAGCGGCTGGATTTGTACAGCTCCTTCAGCTTCAACTTGGTCTCGACGCCAAAGCTTTCCTTGCGGACGGCCAGGGCGACGGCCACTTCTTCGAGGGCAGCGTTGCCGGCTCGTTCGCCGATGCCATTGATCGTACACTCAATTTGACGGACACCAGCCCGCACCGCCGCCAGCGAGTTCGCCACGGCCAAACCCAAATCATCGTGGCAATGCGCACTCAGCGTGACATGGCCGGGATCGTTCAAATGTTCCCGCACTTTCAGGAACATCTCCCCATATTCCTCGGGGACCGCGAAACCAACCGTGTCCGGCAAATTCAGGACTGTGGCACCATTCTCGACGGCAACCGCGCAAGCCTGGCACAGAAATTCGATCTCCGTGCGGCCAGCATCCTCAGCTGAGAATTCCACCTCTTCCACGAAATTGCGAGCCAGCTTGACCATGGAGCCGATGGCTTCGAGCGCCTGTTCGCGCGTCATGTGAAGCTTGACCTGCAGGTGCAGGTCGGATGTGGCGAGGAAAACGTGCATGCGAGGGTATTGTGCGGGTTTCAAAGCCTCCGCGGCCGCCAGGATGTCGTCTTTCCGTGCGCGAGCCAAGGCGGCAATCGGGACGTCCCGGACTTCCCGGGAGACTGCCATTACGGCATCGAGGTCGCCCTTGGACGCAATTGGAAAGCCGGCCTCGATAATATCGACGCCTAGCGCCGCGAGCTGCTGGGCCATACGGATCTTTTCGTCCGTATTCATGGAGAAGCCGGGAGACTGCTCACCGTCGCGGAGCGTAGTGTCGAAGATGCGTACGTGGCTCATGAATACCCCCAATGCGGCTCCTATAGTTACGCATGTGGCGGGGCCTTTAGTCCAATTTATCTTGATTCTGTATTTTATAATTGTCCCTTATACTGGTTCCTGGGGGTAAATGACAGGGGTCCCCCGGACCGTGTGCCGCCCGATCAACCGCCCCGGCAGGCCGAAGATTCCAGTCGGCCGAATCGAGGATGCCGTCCATGGACCTTTCCGAACTGCAGGTATTTCTAACGGTTGCCAAGGAAGGCAGCTTTTCACGCGCTGCCGAGAGACTCTATCGCACACAGCCGGCTGTCAGTTTGGCCATCCGCAAACTCGAGGATTCGCTGGGCCAGCCTCTATTTGTCCGAGGCGCGCGCCCGGTGAGGTTGACCGATGCCGGAAGCCTTTTGCAGGAGTACGCGGAAAGGCTGTTGAATTTGCGCGATGAAGTTAAGAAGGAACTACTGGAACTCGAGGGATTGAAGCGGGGAGAACTGTCGCTCGGCGTGAATGAAAGCTCGATCCATGCGCTGCTTCCCGCGGTGGCTAAATTCCGGGAAGAGCATCCTGGCGTCCAGGTGCGGCTGCACCGGATGTTTTCCCGCGATATTCCGCACGAGGTGGTGAACCACCGGCTAGACCTGGGTGCGGTCTCCTACGTGCCGCGAGACACGCAGTTGCAGGCAACCGAGATACGGAAGGATGAGCTGACGCTGGTTGTTCCTCCGAAACACCACCTGGCCAAGCGCCGTGAAGTAGACATCGAAGAACTGGGCAAGGAAAACTTTATCGCGCACATCGTCGAGTCGCCCTTTCGGCGGCGGGTGATCGAATTGTTTGCGCGGCACCGCACGGCACTGAATATGCCGATGGAAATGCCGACGATTGAAAGCATCAAGCGTTTTGTGCAAATGGGAATGGGGGTAGCCATTGTGCCGCGGATGTGCGTCACCTGGGAAATCGAGCACGGGTGGCTGAAGGAAATTAAGGTGCGCCAGATGAGTATTCCGCGCCATCTCTATATTGTTTCCCGGCGTGGCGCCCGGCTGCCGCATGCCGCCGCTGAGTTCATGCACCTGCTCAAGTCCGAGTAAGGGGCGAGTGCGGCGACGACCGGACGAACCCGGCCACTGGCGTCTCTGCGGGGAGTTTGACGAGTCACGGAGTCCTGAGACTGGTTCTCTTCGATAACAAGGCCAGTCTCTGCTCGTGATTCATGGGGTCCCACGGGACAAGCTTTTCGGCAAGCACATCCATTCTGCGGAGCAAGGTCAACTCAAGGAAAAGTCCGAAGAAATCCAGGTCCCGGAAGACCAGCGAGCCGGCCTCTTTCATCCTGTCGCGAAGCCGCTCGAAATGGACTGGCATCTCGGTCCAGTGAAGACTGGAACGGTGGTGATGGCAAAGGTGGAACCCTTCGTTCATGAAGTTCACTTCGTCCACGACCGTCACCGTATTCGCAAAATAATCGTCCGGTCGTTCCGGGTCACAGAAAGCGTGTTGGACCCATGCGGTGATTGCGTTGATAAAATTCATGCACAGGATCGGAACCAACACGTACAGAATCCCAATTCTCCAGTCGTAAACAAACACAGCCGCGAAGTACGCGTAATAGCACAGCATTCCGCGCAACATGCGCTTCCGGTTCTTTTCATCGCCCTTCGCTCGAAAGTAGGTGTAGGGAGCGATCCCCAGAACCGTCCAAATGTTATCCGCCATGTAGCAAAGGAAATCGAGCCGGCTGCTTCGATCGTAGCCCATTGTGTTGCGAGTGTCGTCGAATCCCGCGTTCTCTCTGTGATGGAGACACACGTGAGCGGTCCGGCCGAGCTCTGGAATGTTCCCATAAAAATATCCCAGGAAGAATTCGAGGTAGCGCCCGAAGACCTTATCGTAGGTCCCCGAAAAGAAACCGTGGCGCCGGTGTGCCTCCAGGTGGCTGGCGCTGAACATCCTCACAAACCGTTGAAACCTCAGACCGTAAAGTGCCAGATAGAAAACAATCACGAGCAGAAGCCGCGGTTTCCCCAAAACGAGCTGAATTGCGAAAATCGGCACGACCGTCACCGTGAGCGAGACCATCAGACGCAACGCGGGCGTGTCTCGTTGATCCCGCAGAACTTTTTGCCCGAGCCGCTCGATAACCCGGTCGTAGGCCCCCGAAACAAATTCAAACGAGTCGCGTAACGGGCGAATTTTGCCGAGCAGCCCTGCCGCTCCATAGCATCCGAAGGAAAGCGCGGCGACGGGCAATGCGGCCACGGCGCACGCCAAGCCCGAGAGGATTGCGAACCACCGATATAGGAACAGGAACCTGGGTTTGGCTCCGAGGCCTATGGTCAACGAGGCGGTGCCTATCTCAGGGTGATAAATTTCCATCTCCGCACCGTGGACAAGGATCTTACTTACGGACCCGAGTCGCCATATTAGGCCGCATAAGGAAGGCGAGTCAACGTGGTTCCGGCACCCGCTGCATAAATGCCACGGTGCGGGAACGAAGGCTTACCTTCAGAGAGATTGCCGGAGGCGTCGTCATCTGGCCTGGACGCGATTCCGTTCCTTTTCCATCGGGGTCGGGTTTTGCTGTAGAATCTGCGTTTCGAGCGCGATCTCAACCAATGAGCCTCTCACCTTCACCCAAACGGCCGCTTTTTTCGCAGCGGCCGAACGATAAACGAAAAATCGTCGAGCATTACGATCTTGTCAGCCCTTACTATCGCTCTCTTTGGGGCGAGCACATTCATCACGGTTACTGGATTCGTGGTGACGAATCGAAAGAGACCGCGCAGGTTCAACTTGCGGAGCATCTCGCAAATTTGGCAAACATTGCGATCGGCGCCGAAGTGCTAGACATCGGCTGCGGCTTTGGTGGCAGCAGCCTCTTCCTGGCGAGGAAGTACCAGGCGCACGCCACAGGCATCACCATTTCCCCTGTTCAAGTCGAAATGGCCCGGAAGGCGGCGGCAGCGGCACAGTTAGACGCGCAATTCCTCTTGATGGACGCGGAAGCCTTAAGGTTCGAGCAGCAATTTGACTTGCTCTGGTCGGTCGAATCGATCTCTCACTATCACGATCACCGGCAATTCTTTGTGAACGCGTCGCGGTTCCTGAAGGCCGGCGGTACTTTTGCGCTTACCGATTGGTTCAAGCGATCGGGCCTCTCTCTGGCACAAACCCGAAAATTCATCAGACCCATCGAGGAAGGAATGTTTATCGAGCTTGAGACCATGGACGATTACGAATCGCATCTGCTTGGCAGCGGTCTAGAAATCGTCCATAGACAGGATTTGACTCGCCAGTGTGCGAAAACCTGGGATCTCGGCCTGGACATGATTCGCGACCGGTCCTTTTGGGCCCTTGCCGCAAAACAAGGAAGACATTTTGTAACGTACCTGAAAGCATTCCGCGCCATACAGGCCGGGTGCACTTCCGGCAATTTTGTGTACGGTCTCTTTGTCGCCAGGAAACCTGCTCGCACCGAGGCAAACAGCGCCACCCCCGACGCTAGCAACTCCTGACCAACGCCATGGTTAGACCATGGTTCGGCTGCCTCAGTTATGCGCGCCGTGTGATTCCCTCAGGATGACGTGTGGTCGATCGTTTCTGTTAAGAGTTGCCGTTAAACAATTTCAGTCGTTCAATCACCACTGCCTTTACCTCGCGCACTACCTCTGGCAACAGGTTATACGGCGCCACGGACCCGGTATTTTTGCGGAGCGCTTCTTCGAGCCCTCTCCGCCAAGCGACGCGCAATTCGGTATTGATGTGGATCATCGCGATGCCCGACTGGTCGCACCGCCGAATATCACCGGAAAACCAACTGCGAACATCTGGCCCTTGGGATCCTGGGAAGGACTCGCGCGGACTCCGCGTTCTCGATTATGCTGTAGCAAGCGCCAGGCCGCGCACTGGCCCCTTATGATTAGCGGACTCGCCATACTCGCGATTGGATTTTTTCTCGGCATGCGTCATGCCACGGACCCGGACCATGTGATCGCCGTATCGACGATCGTGAGCCGCGAGCGCTCACTTTCGAGGGCTGCGTGGATTGGAGCGCTCTGGGGGTTGGGCCACACGGTCACGATTGTTCTGGTGGGCGCAGGCATCATTCTGTTCAATCTGGTTATTCCGCCGCGCGTAGGGCTGACGATGGAATTTGCCGTTGGACTGATGCTGATCTTGCTCGGCCTGCTGAATCTTGCGGGCGTCAGCAAGTGGCTCAGCGAGAAATTTTCTCCGGCGCACCCGCACGTCACGGGACAGCATGCCCATGTTCACGAACACGGTTCGCGGCTGCACTACCACTGGCATTCGCACCAGCCCGCCGCGGAACATCACGCCGATTCGCTGGCAACTCCCGGATGGCTGAGGAGTCCGCTTTCAAGACTCGGACTGTTTCACGCGCTGCGTCCGCTCCTTGTGGGCATTGTCCACGGGCTCGCCGGATCGGCGGCGGTAGCGCTGCTCGTGCTCACCGCCATTCACGACCCGCGCTGGGCGGTATTCTATTTGCTGGTTTTTGGGGTTGGCACGATTGCCGGCATGATGCTCATTACGGCAGCCCTGGCCCTTCCGCTCTCCTACGCGGGAACTCGGTTCGCATGGTTAAATCAGGGGCTGATCAAGGGTTCCGGACTGCTCAGCCTCGGCTTTGGTCTGTTTCTTGCTTACCAGATCGGAGTCGTGGATGGCCTCTTCACGAGCCACCCGCACTGGACGCCGCAGTGAACGGCTGCATTCCTACTCCTTCTTGGCCTGGGCCTCAGCGACCGTCTTGTAAATGGGGAGAAGGTTCTGCAGACCTGCCACCGTTACTACCGCGGTGCCCTGCGGCGTCAGGGTCGCCAGGGCGAATCTCTTCCCCTGGTTGCGCCGGCTGACGAACAAGGAAACCAAGGCGCCGACTCCCGCCGAGTCGAGGAAACTCACACCGCTCATGTCCAGAACAAGATAATTCGAGGAATCCGGACGCAGCCTCTGGATGAAATCATTCACCGTTTCGAGGCTTAACTTTCCCAAGGGTTTGTAGATGGTCAGGTTTTCGTCACCGGATGGTAGCTTTTCCAGGTCTAGTTTAAATGGTGGCATACGTTTTTTAAAGATAGCAGAAAGCCGATTGCGTCACATTAAAAATGTCTAACAGCGCCAGCGAGCGATGGCGCCGGTTCAAAATGACACTTATATCTATGTAATTATCTTATCTTTAAGACTACTTTGGCACTAAGGCTTCCTTCTCATCTCTCGAGGCGCTAGCTACTTCTCTCGGTGGCCCTTTTCGTCCTAACGGGCGTTCCGTCCCAAGGCAATCGAGCAGTTTTCTTGGCTCATGCAGCAAAAGCTTGCAGCAGACTAGGGCTGATAGCTGATCCGGTAGATCACCTTGGCTCCGTCATCGCTCACCAGCAGCGCGCCATCGGAAGCGACTGTCACCCCTACTGGCCGGCCGTTCACTGACTTTCCGTTAGCGTCCGGGACCAGCCCGGTGAGAAACGGCAGGGGATCGGCAGAAGCTTTGCCGTCCGTGAATCCGACAAAGACGACCTGATAGCCGTTGCGTGCGGCACGGTTCCACGAGCCGTGTTCGGCTACGAATGCGCCGCCGCGGTACTGCTCGGGGAACTGCTGCGCGGTGTAGAAAGCGAATTGCAGCGGAGCGACGTGGGGCCCGAGAAGCACATCGGGAATAATCGCCTTGTCAACCAACGCGGGTTTCTGGGGCTTTACCCGTGGGTCTATATTTTTGCCGATGTAGCTATACGGCCAGCCATAGAAACCGCCGTCTACGATGGAGGTGAAATAGTCCGGCGGAAGATTGTCACCCAGTTCATCGCGCTCGTTCACGCTTACCCAGACGGCGCCGGTGACCGGTTCGACGGCGAGGCCAACAGCGTTGCGCAATCCGGAAGCATAAATGCGGGAATTCTTTCCGTCAGGGTCGCTGACCAGAACTGCCGCACGCCTTTGGTCCTTTTCGAGTTCGATGTTGGATGACGAACCAACGCTAACGAAGAATCTCTTTCCGTCGGCGCTGAAGGCGATCGTACGTGAAAAATGCCCACCGCCGGGCGGAAGGTCAAGGATGTGCTCGGCTTCGCCCTGGCGTTTCGAGGTCTGCTGGTCGTAACGGAAGCGCACGACTGCCCCGGTGTTGGAGACATAGACGTAGTCGTCATGAAAGGCGATGCCGAATGGCCGCTTCAAGCCGGTTGCAAAAACGTCGCGTTGCTGCGCGGTGCCACTATGCTGTGGGTCGCGCAGCACCAGGATTTCATTTGCACCCGTTTCGGCAACAAAAATGTCGCCGTCCGGCGCGGTAGTCAGAAAACGAGGGTTTTTGAACTCCTTGGCAAAGATGCCGATGTGAAAGCCGTCGGGAACCGTCGGCAAAAAACCCTCAGGCGGTGTTGATTTGTCGGGACCATTCCCAGCGGAAGCAGTGGCGAAGGGCGCCGGCAAGTCCGGCTTTTTGCCGTAAGTCACTTGCGCCCCGGCCGGCGCGGTGATCAGCAACACCGCGACCAGAAAAAGCATACAAGCCTGCTGCGGAAGCTTCATGCATTCCCCCGTTACAAAGTTTTTGAGACTCGACATTGAGACGCGCCGCAATCGCGGTCGGTTCCAGCGCGTTTCAAGCGCCCGCTGCCTCGAACAGTGCCATGCGCATTGAGATCGTACCGAATTCCATTCCTTCATAGGGATACGAGACCCGGTCGCGTTCGTCCGTGCTCCCCAGGCAATAGAGAATCGGCGCATAGTGTTCGAGAGTCGGGTGTGCTTCGGCAAGCAAAGAGGTTCCCCAGCGATCGGGGGCGGAGAGTGACTCGACGTCGTGTTTATCGATGGCCTCTTTCACTTTGAGATCGAATTCTTCGGCCGATGCATAGGCTGCGTGCGGCATCTCCCAGTTGATCTTGTGGAGATTGTGCACGATCATCAATGGCGGTTGGACCACGGCGCCTGGAGCGTACTCCGCCATCTCTACCCCGAGGCGGACGTGCCGGTATTCGAAGTCAGCCTGGACCATGCGCGCACCGGTCACCAGGTGGTGCTCCATGGCCAGGCGCTTGGCTTCCTGGACCGCGCCCGGCGCCGGATACTGCACTTCATAAAGCCGCTGGGGAAAGCCATAGAAATCGTGGATCGTTTTTGGCCAAGGTACGTCCAGCACGCGGCAGCCACTTGTGACCCAGTGCGCCGATACCACACAGACGGCTGTGGGCGTCGGCAATTTCTTGCGGACGTCCCGGAGAGCGCCTGTAAACGCGTTTTCCTCGATCGCGTTCATGGGAGAACCGTGCCCGACGAACAAGACTGGCATCTTCATTGGTTACCCTTCACTGCAACCCACGCCCACCGGCGTTTGTGGATGCTGGCGGCTCAGCTTTTCGGTAACTTTTCCTGCGGACAACGCATCCGATCGAGAGAGTATACAAATGTTGCGACCCCACCCGGCGGGAAGTTTGTGATGAAGAGGGCCCTTTACTTTCTGTTCGCCGCGACCGTTTTCGCCGCCGTCTTCGTGCTTCCCTCGGTACGTTCGTCTCCCAGATTGTCAGCCTCCAGTACGGCTTTTCCGAAGCCCGCGCTCGACGATTCCATCGCGCCGTCCAAAGGTCAGCAGATCGCCGTCGTTTCGGGCGGTTGTTTCTGGGGTGTTCAAGCGGTCTTCGAACACGTGCGCGGTGTGATCTCGGCGACTTCGGGTTATGCCGGTGGAACCGAGGACACGGCGCACTACGAGATGGTCGGCACAGGCCAGACAGGTCACGCCGAAAGCGTCAAGGTGGTTTTCGATCCTTCGCAGATTACTTACGGGCAGCTTCTGATGGTTTTCTTTTCCGTCGCGCATAATCCCACCGAACTGAACAAGCAGGGACCGGACTGGGGTTCGCAATACCGCTCGTCGGTCTTTTATTCGAATGAAGGCCAGAAGAGGATCGCGGAAGCGTATATCGCGCAACTCAATACGGCGAAAATTTACGCTCAAAAGATCGTCACCGTGGTCGTGCCCTTAAAAGACTTCTACCCCGCCGAGGAATACCACCAGGACTATGTCAAGCACCATCCAAACAATCCCTACATCATGATCAACGATCTGCCGAAGTTGAAAAGTTTGAAGAAGCAATATCCCGAGCTGTATCGCGAATACTAAAAGCCCGCCAGTGCACGGGTTTCCGCAGCCGCACTCATTGTGGCAGCGCGACCGCCGACGTATCATGGACCTCAGAGAGTGCGCAGCCGGGCTGGCGCTTTTACCACTGTGGCAGTCACGTAGACGCAACCTTGGGCCTGGCATATAGTCCTCCAAAGCCGGAGCCGGGTTTCCGCACTCCAAAAAGACGGAAATGGCCAAGGAAGATTGCCCCCTTTGCCGGGGAACGGGCTGGAGGCTGGTGGCGCGAACAGACGGCACGCCGGGTAACGTCGCGGTGGCCTGTGCGTGCAGCCTCGAAGTGCGCGCAGAAATCGTCATGGGGCGGGCGCGGATTCCGAAGCGCTACGAGCACTGCGATTTCGAAAGTTACGCCACCGATCTGGCCGACGGGAAAACGTGGACGGTTCACCACGAACAGGCGCTGAAGCAAGCGAAGCTTCTCACGCAAGGATTCGTTCGCGATTATCCCGCCACAGAAAAAGGTTTATTGCTGATGGGACCGTCCGGCGTCGGCAAAACGCATCTCGCGGTCGCCGCGCTGAAGGAATTGATCCGTCGGGGCCATGCCGGACTCTTCTGCGATTACCGCGAACTCCTGAAAGAAATCCAGGCGAGCTACAACCCGGCCAGCGAATCCACTGAGATGGGTGTGCTCGAGCCGATACGCACAGTCGAGGTCCTGGTTCTCGACGACCTGGGTGCGAGCAAACCATCGGCGTGGGTGCTGGACATTATCGGTCTGGTTGTGAACGCGCGCTACAACGAACGGCGAATGACTATCCTCACATCCAATTATTTCGACGAGACCGCCGCTCCCGATGGCGGCGCCAGATTGCCGGGAGGCCAGCGCGTCTCGGTAAAGGAAGATACTCTCGCCGACCGTATCGGAGCCCGCATGCGCTCGCGCTTGTTCGAAATGTGTCGCACCGTTGAACTCCATGCGCCCGACTTTCGCCGCGAGGCCCACCAAGCGGGCCGCACCCGGGCGTGAAGGCAGGAAGAAATTGCCTCAACTTCGCATTTGCGGCAATTCACCAATCGCCGCCTGACCAATCGGCATTGATTGACAGAGGGTTAACCCCGCAGGTATGCTTTCTTGGGTGATTGGGTGCGGCGTTACCCCGCAGTGATCGCAGCATCCTAGTGAAATAGACCGAGTTACTTCGAAGCAGTGCATACTGTTGGACTGCCCCGTCGTAACCCTCCTTGCTTTACCCCGGTAGGGATTCCGCAAGGATTGATTCGACCAAAACAGGGATATAAATCCCGGAGGCGACTTATCATGACTTTTTCAGACAACGATAACCCCGTACTTTCCGCAGCAACCGCAGCAGTTCCCGAAGCAGAGTCCCCAAACGCTCCAGCAGAAAATCTAGCCGCAGACGTTCCCGCCTCGGGCACTGATGCAGCTGCGCCGGTTGGGCCTGTGAAGGCGGAAGAAGCTCACGCGGGCGACGAGGCTCATCCGCAGAACGCCACCGTCGACCCGGAAGCTGCCGCAGCCGCCGAAGAGGCGGCCGGCGCGGAAGAGATGAGCAAGCTCATCGAGCAGTACGGCGAGCCACAGGAAGCGGCGGCGCAGAATGAAATTATTGAAGTCAAAGTCATCGCGTATACCGAACAGGGCGTGGTGGTCGATTTGGGTGGCAAGACGGAGGGATTGATTCCCGCGTCTGAATTTACAGAGACGGAGATTCCACGGCCGGATCCGAACTCCACGATCGAAGTGCAGCGCACGGGCGAGCATAAAGACAGCTTCGTGATTGTGTCTTACCAGAAGGTGTTGCGCCGCCGCACGTGGGAAAAGATTGACGCGCAATACAAGGCGAAGGAAACCATTACGGCGAAGGTTGTCGACCGGATCAAGGGCGGACTGGTCGTCGATGTCGGCGTGCGTGCATTTTTGCCGGGTTCGCAATACGACCTGCGTCCGACGGCGAATCTCGACGGGTTGCTCGGGCAAGATCTTGAAGTTCGTATCACCAAGTTGAATCGACGCCGCGGCAATGTCGTGGTCAGCCGCCGTGCGCTGCTCGAAGAGGCGCTGCACGCCAAGCGTGCCGAATTGATGGAGCAACTCACGGAAGGGCAGGTGGTTCACGGCACCGTGAAGAACGTGACCGACTACGGCGCTTTCGTCGATCTCGGGGGCTTGGACGGTCTGCTGCACCTAACGGACCTGAGCTGGGGCCGCGTGCGCCACCCGAGCGACGTGGTCAAGTCCGAGCAGGAACTCGATCTGATCATCCTGAAGTTCGACAAGGATAAGCAGCGCGTGTCTCTTGGTTTGAAGCAGTTGACCAAGGATCCGTGGCAGGATGCCGCCGAGCGGTATCCCGCGGGTGGAAAGTACAAGGGCAAAGTCGTCGGAGTTGTGGATTATGGCGCTTTCGTCGAACTGGAGCAGGGGATCGAGGGCCTGGTGCACGTGACCGAGATGAGTTGGTCGAAGAAGCCAACGCATCCGTCGAAGGTCGTAAAGGCCGGAGACGAGGTGGATGTGGTGGTGCTGGATATCAAGCCCAGCGACCGCCGTGTGTCGCTCGGCATGAAACAGGCTCAGCCCGATCCCTGGATGCTGATTGCGGAGAAGTATCCGGTCGGTACGGTCGTTACCGGCAGGGTCCGCAACATTGCGGAATTCGGCGCGTTTGTCGAAATCGAGGAAGGGTTCGATGGCCTTGTTCACGTGGGCGATGTAAGCTGGACCGGGCGGGTGAAGAATCCCCACGAAGTGTTCAAGAAGGGTGAACCGGTAACCGCGAAAGTGCTGCGGATAGATTCCGAGAACCGCCGGGTGTCGTTGGGCATGAAGCAGGTGAACGACATCTGGGGTGACTGGTTTAAACAGCACCGCGTGGGTGACGTGGTGAAGGGCAAGGTGTCGCGCATTGCGACTTTCGGGGCGTTCGTTGAACTCGGCGACAACATTGAGGGCCTGTGCCACAACACGGAAATTGAAGAACGGCGCCGGCGCGATGAAGGTCCTTCGAGCTTCCGTCCGACCACGGGACCGCTGAAGAGCGCGGGTCCGCTCGAGCCGGGCAAGGAATATGACTTCAAGATTATCAAGATCAGCCCGGAAACGCGGCGGATCGGCTTGAGCTACCGCGCGGCTATGCGGCAACAGGAGCGCCGAGAGATCGAACAGTACAAGTCGTCGAAGTCTTCGGCGACGGCGACCATCGGCGACGCCATGAAGCAGAAGCTGGCGTCGCGGTAAGGTCTGGAACGGAATTTTCACCGCCCAGGGTTTCCTCAGGAAAAGTCATTTACCTGCGGGTCATTTTAGTGATAGGAAGTGGGGCAGCCGGGCAGGCGATGCCCCTCTAAGTCGCCTCGCTCCAGATAGTTGTGTGTGTAAGACGGGACACGATTGAAGAGGCAGGGGACGATGACAAAGCAACCGACGCTCACGAAGGCCGATTTAATCGAGGAGGTTCTCCGCGTTACCGAGCTTCCTCGCAAAGAATCGGAAACCATCGTGGAGACTATTTTTGAGAGCATCATCGATGCGCTTCAAAAAGGTGACAAAATCGAAATCCGCGGCTTCGGCAGTTTCCGCACCCGCCAGCGCCGCGGGCGCATGGGAAGAAACCCTAAGACCGGCGAAAAGGTCGAAGTGCCCGCAAAGAAGATTCCCTTCTTCAAACCAAGCAAGGAACTAAAGGACTTCGTCAACAGCCCAGAGGCGGCCGCTTCGGCTGCTGCACCGGGCGAACCTCCTCACGCCTAAAGGACTCCGACTGGCCCTGAGGCCTGCACCACATGGACTACCTCTGGACGCCGTGGCGCTACCAGTACCTGGAGCAGGCTACACAGGGCAAGCAACCGGAGTGCATCTTTTGCGATGCCCTGGCCCTCAATCGCGACGAAGAAACCCTGATTGTCCACCGCGCGCGGAAAAGCTTCGTTATTCTTAACCGATTCCCGTACACTTCGGGACATGTCATGGTCGTGCCTTACGCGCATGTGGCGGAACTTCATCTGTGCGAGCCAGGCGCGCTCGAGGAAATGATGGCGCTGGCGCAGAGGCTCGAAGGCGTGTACCACCAGGAATATAAGCCCGATGGCATGAACCTCGGTATGAACCTGGGCAAGGCTGCCGGCGCAGGCGTGGCGGGCCACTTGCATTTGCACATGCTGCCTCGCTGGATCGGTGATTCGAATTTCATGACCGTCACTGGCGAAACGCGCGTGCACCCCGAAGATCTGCGCACCACTTTCAACCGCCTGAAAAAGGCACTCACTTCCTAGGAAGAACTCAACGGAGATACAGAGTGAACCTCGAACTCAGCGAAGAGCAGAAGCTGCTCCAAAAGACCGTGCGCGAGTTCGCGGAATCGGAAGTCCGCCCACTGGCCAAGGAGTTGGACGAAACAGGCCATTTCCCTCGCGAATTGTTCCGCAAAGCGGCGGAACTCGGCTTGACTGGCGTGGCGTTTCCGGAATCGGAAGGTGGCGCCGGTTTTGACCACATTGCCTACACCATCGTGATCGAAGAGATCTCGCGGTGCTGTGCTTCGACAGGAGTCATCCTCAGCGTACAGAATTCCCTTTTTTGTGATCCCATCCACCGCTACGGCACTGATGAGCAAAAGAAAAAATTCCTCTTGCCGTTCGCCCGCGGAGAAAAGATCGGCTGCTACGCTCTCACCGAACCTCAAGCGGGTTCGAATGCTGCAGCGCTGCAGACCAAGGCGGTAAACAAGGGGGACAGCTACATCCTGAATGGCACCAAGGCGTGGATCACCAACGGCGGCGTGGCTGATGCGGCCGTCGTCTACGTGAATAGCGATCCCGCAAAAGGTGAGAAAGGCATCAGCGCGGTTGTCGTAGAAAAAGGAACACCGGGCTTCAGGGTCGGCAAAGAAGAGAAAAAGCTGGGAATCAACGCCACGGCCTGTTGCGAACTTGTGTTCACAGACTGCGAAGTGCCCGTCTCCAATCGCATCGGCAATGAAGGAGATGGCTACAAGGTCGCACTCTCTACCCTGGATGGCGGCAGGATCGGTATCGCCTCGCAGGCCACGGGCATTGCGCAAGGCGCGTTCGAAGCGGCGCTCAAGTGGTCCGAGGAGCGCATGGCCTTTGGTCATCCCATCGCACAGTTTCAAGCCATTCAGTTCATGCTGGCCGATATGGCCACGGAAATCGACGCAGCGCGCCTGCTGGTCCGCAAGGCCGCCTGGAAGCAGGACAGCGGTTCGCGTTTCAGCCTCGAGGCGTCGACGGCCAAGCTGTTCGCGAGCGAAATGGCCACGCGCGTGGCCCACAAAGCCATCCAAATTCATGGCGGCTACGGCTACAGCCGGGAATACCCGGTCGAACGCGCCTATCGCGACGCGCGGATCACGGAAATATACGAAGGCACGAGCGAAATCCAGCGGCTGGTGATCGCCGCATGGGTCCTAAAATCCTGACAGGGGCGATTCGGCGAACCTCTAGACGACGTAGTATCCTGACTTGGTGCTCGAACTCGAGTGTGGTCTCGAATTTGTCCCTGACCGCGACGCGGAGTTCTTCTCCTGGTTACCCGCAAAGCCTGGGGTTTGCCTGATTCAGTCTGGTGAAAAGAGCGCAGAGCCGTATTTGATTCGCACCGCGGACCTGCGGCGACGCCTGCATCGCTTGCTTAGCCCGCCCGATCCAGCGAGCAAACGCTTGAACCTGCGCGATTTTGCGCAAGTGGTTCGATATCGGGAGACCGGCTCTGCCTTCGAACAGACCCTCACCTACTATCAAAACGCCAAAAGGATTTTTCCAAAGCGCTATCGCGACCTGATGCGCTGGCGCGCCGCCCCCGTCCTGAAAGTCAATTTGCGCAACGCCTACCCGCGCTGTTTCGTCACGCGCACGATTGCAGTGAACGAGCAGGGCGAACCGAGCTCCGGGGCGTACTATGGCCCTTTCCCGTCGCGGCGCTCGGCTGAAGCCTTCGCGAATAAGATGCTGGACTTCTTCAAGGTGCGCCGCTGTCAAATTAAAATACGTCGCGATCCCTCGTTTCCCGGCTGTATTTATTCGGAAATGAAGATGTGCCTCGCGCCGTGCTTCGCTGGCTGCACCAAGGAAGAATACGACGTGGAGGTCAACGGTCTGGTGGCGTTTCTGGACACGAGCGGCGGCTCCTTGCGCGCCGGATTTGAGCAGGACCGCGAGCGCGCCAGCGAGCAACTCGATTTTGAACGTGCCGCCGCGATTCACAAGAAGCTGGAAAAGCTGGACGACGTACTTCGTGGCCGCCAGGAACTGGCGCGAAGAATCCAGGACCTGAACGCCGTGATCCTGCAACGAACTCGCGAAGAACAGACCATCGCGATGTACGCTGTTCGCGGGGGACGCCTGGTGGAGCCTTCGTATCTGCGATTTGGCGATACCAGCCAACCTCGCTCCGCGGAAGAGAGCGTGAGAGATTATCTTGAAGAGGTGATGAACGCGGCGCCTCCTGGAGTCGCAAGCACCCAGCAAAGCGCTGCGGAGCTTCGTGAGCATCTTTGCCTCGTGGCACGCTGGTTTTTCAGCAATCCGCGCGAAGGCGAAATCTTCTTTCGGGAAAAGGACTGGCCCTACCGCCGGATTCTGCGCGCCTGCTCGCGCCTCTTGGCGCCCAAGAAGGTGGAAACAAATGAAGCTGACGTCTCAGACACAAAGCCCAAAAGTGAGGAAACCAGATGAGCCGGGGAGCGACCGAAGAAGGCACAAAAAGGTATGTCGAGAAATTTCGGGGGCTGGCTGCGGAAGGACATTATCGCGAAGCCCAGGGATTAATGCTTTCGTCTCTCGGAATCGGGACCTACCTCGGCCAGCCCAACGAGAGGATCGATGCAGGTTACGCCGCCGCGCTCATCGCCGCGGTTGAATCGGGCTTCAACGTGATCGACACGGCGATCAACTACCGATTGCAGCGCAGCGAACGCAGCGTAGGCACCGCTTTAAGGGTACTCGCTCACAAAGGTTTTACACGCGAAGAGATCGTGGTTTGCACAAAGGCCGGCTACCTTACGCCGGATGGCGCCATGCCTGCCGATCCTAACCGGTACTTTTTCGAGGAATATATTCAGAAAGGTGTTTTCACCGCGAAAGACATCGCGGCTGGCTGCCACTGTATGACTCCGGCTTACCTCGAGAACCAGCTTGCCCGCAGCCTCAAGAATCTCGGTGTCGGTTCGATCGACGTCTACTACCTGCACAATCCTGAGACACAACTGACCGAGGTTTCCAAACAGGACTTCCTGATGCGCGTCAAGGAAGCCTTCGGGTTTCTGGAATCGGCTGCCGCCCGCGGACAGATTCAGTTCTACGGAATGGCAACTTGGAATGGTTTCCGCCAGGCGAAATCGACGCGAGACGCCATGCAACTCTCGGAACTCGCGGCAATCGCGGAGGAAATCGCCGGCGACAAGCACCGCTTCCGTTTTGTGCAACTGCCCTTCAACCTGGCTATGACAGAAGCGCTGACGTTGGGCAATCAAAACCTCGGCGGTAATGAAAAAACCATCATGGAGGGCGCAAGCGAACTGGGTATCACGCTTGTTGCCAGCGCCTCCCTGCTGCAGGGTCAGGTCGCGCAGAATCTGCCCGCGTTTGTCGCCGAAGCTTTCGGTCTCGAAAACGATGTCGAACGAGCGTTGCAGTTCGCGCGCTCCGCTCCGGGGATCACCACCGCGCTTGTCGGGATGTCGCGCACAGCGCACGTCGAGGCAAACGCAAAACTCGTGACGGTGCCGCCGGCAGACCTCGAGCAGTTCAGCAAGCTCTTCTCTCGCGACGAAACTGCGTAGCCTGGAATCAATCGTTGTATAAGCCGGCTAAAATCCTTAAGTGCAAAGGCATGGCTCCAGGTTGACACTTGGAGCGGTACTGCTTAAGGGCGAAGTGGTCGGAGCTCCGAGTGACGTTCCAGGAGCCACTTCGTAATGGCAAGATCCAGTTCATCGAGTCGTCCCGAAAAAAAATGGTCTGCGCCACTTACGAAGACAACCCGATTGTCGCCGGGCGTTATCGCCAGTACTTGTTCCACATGCTCCCAGGCGCCGTGCTCATCGCTGGTGCCTTGCACAATCAATTTCGGCTTGCTGCACCGCGAGAAATAAGAAAAATCCGAATTATTCACCGGAATGCCCATTCCCAGGAGTTCACTTACGCGACCATCTGCGCAACCCACTCGCAGTCCCACCCAACTGCCGAAACTGAAGCCCGCCACTAACAGCCCGGCGCTCGGAAACGCCGCTGCCAGGAACTCGATCGCGGCTCGGACGTCGCCTTGCTCTCCCTGCCCGTGGTCGTGCGATCCGGCGCTCAACCCGGCACCGCGAAAATTGAAGCGCAATACCGGAACACCGACCGCATCGATAGATTTCGCAGCATGGTATACGACTTTGTTGTGCATCGTGCCGCCAAAAAGGGGATGAGGATGACAAATGAGGGCAGCGAGGGGCGGCGAACCGTGGCGAGCGGGCGTCCAGAGGATGGCCTCGAGACGGCCGACCGGACCGTGAAGGAAGAAATTGCGAGAATCGTGATGAACAAGCATAAACAGTGGGGGAAAGTCCGAGAAAGTGTACCCGATTCGTCTCCCTGCGCGCACTTAGTCCGCACCCTCCTTCAACTCCATCACTAGTCCTATACGACCCACTACGCTCTTTTCCAGTACTAGTGCTAAATTTCGCCAATTTCGGATTGCAGTTTCTATGCGCGAATGTTACTTTCGCATTTATCCAGCTTCAACCAGGGGGCCCGCATGGGCGATTTGTCTGATCGGCGTGAAGCAAGGCGCTTTACGATGACCCTGCCGGTTCGAGTGCTTGCACATGAGGCCAATAGTCCGGAATTGAAAGCGCACACCCGGGATGTTAGCTATCGAGGGCTGTACTTTCTGTCCGAGGCTCGATTCGAAAACGGCAGTGAAATTGATTTCATTATAACGTTACCGCAACAAATGATTTCGGCGGGCGATGTGAACATTCGTTGTCACGGGCGAGTCGTCCGCGTGGAGTCCAGCGAGAATGGCAAGATGGGAGTTGCGGCGAAGATCGAGCGCTACGAGTTCGTTCCGGTGCGCGCCAGCGCCGCCTGATTGAACCTTCGGGTTTCTCCTCCATTATCCGACCCATTTTTAACATTTTGCGTACAATAACAAGGGAGTCGAGATGCGCTTGACCGCGCCCGGCTCAGGGGGATGCCGCATGTATCACTACAATCCAAGCCAGGCTTTAGAAGAGCTTCAGGAAGACGCACTCCTGCCTCACCCGGTGAAGCTGCGTGACATGATCCTGAGGAACCAACTCGGCCCGCAGGACGCTCAACTGCTCAATCATGAGTTTCAGGAATACCTGACGCGTTTCGGCGACTTGCAGAAGATCGCCCGGGCCATCCTCGAAAAACTCGCCGCCGGGCAGCGCAAAACCGCGTAGGCGCGAGCCGTGGCCACCTTCGGCGTCTTGAGCGTTTTCTCGGCGCAGATCGGAAGATCGTCGAAACTGCCCTCAGGCTGCTACACTGATGCATCGACCTTGTACCACCCCATGGGCGGTCTTGTGCTGACTCGTTTTCCGGGACTATGAGACGAAAGACCCTCTTGATTGACGCCGACGATACCCTCTGGGAAAACAACGTTTTCTTCGAGAAGGTGATCGAGGACTTCATAAGCCTCGTGGAACCGAGCGGCTACAGCCGCGCGTACATTCGTCATATCTTGAATGAAACGGAACGCAAGAACATCCGCCAATACGGTTACGGAGTCCGCAGTTTCGGCAGGTCTCTCGAAGAAACCTATTTGAAGCTGGCCGACCAGATGGCGCGGCGCGAGATACTGGCCGAAATTCACAATCGCGTTGTGGCGCTGGAGCGCACGCCGCCGAAAATCCTCGATGGCGTTCCTGAGACTCTCGCGTACCTTACATCCCGCCACCGCCTGATTCTCTTCACCAAGGGCGAACCCGCCGAACAAGCCGCCAAGGTGGAACGCTCGGGCCTGCAGGGCTTCTTTGAAGCCATCGAAATCGTCGCGGAAAAAGATGCTGGAACCTATGGGCATCTTGTGAACAAACATAAAATCGTAAAAGCCCACGGCTGGATGATCGGCAACAGTCCCCACAGCGATATCAATCCCGCAATGCAGGCGGGACTCAACGCAGTTTATATTCCGCACGTGAACACCTGGCAGCTCGAGCACGAGCCGGTCCTCGCCGGATCGAGCAAACTCGTCATCTTGCCGGCCTTCCGTGAGCTGCGGAATCATTTCTAGCCGCTATCAGTTTTTGCGCCGTTTCTGGGTGAATCGGGTTTCCCGTTTTGAGCATCGAATACCTGCCAGTTCTCCGCAGTGATGAGGGTCTGATGAGTGCAACAAAAGCCGATCCGAGAGTGGCGGTTGTAGGAGCCGGCGCTGTTGGGGGGTACTTTGGTGGTCTTCTAGCTCGAGCCGGGAAGTCTGTGGTATTGATCGGGCGGCCCTCTTTCGTCGGGGCGGTCAAGAAGTCGGGCCTGTATCTTGACACGGTCCAGTTTCAGGAAACGGTTCACCCCGAAGTTTCAACCGAGCTCTCCGCGGCCGCGGGCGCGGACGTGGTTTTGTTCTGCGTGAAGACGCGCGACACGGCCGGTGTCGCAAGGCAGCTGTCTACCGTTCTTTCCCCGCAAGCAACCATCATCAGTCTGCAAAATGGCGTTAATAACGCCGAGGAGATCCGCGCCGCCACCGGCCGGGAAGCTCTCTCCTCGGTCGTCTACGTCGCCGCGGCAGTCCCTGCCCCAGGACGCATCAAGCATTTTGGCCGAGGTGATCTCGTGCTCGGCCCCAGAAATGAAAAAACCGAATCGTTCGCTGCATTCTTTGACGCGGCGGGCATTCCGTGCCGCATTTCCGACAACATCGAAGGTGAACTCTGGGCGAAGCTGATTTGGAATTGCGCCCTGAACGCCCTTTCCGGACTTGGCCATGTTACCTACGGAGAGATCCTTGCCAGCGAAGATGCCAAGCGCCTGGTCGAGGCGGCGGTCTATGAAGTGCTCCGCGTCGCCCACGCGAAAGGCCTTCATCCCCCCGGACTCGAGGACCCCAAAGCGGCGCTGGCCGGCTCGCTCAAAATTGCCCAGCAGATGAGCGGTATGCGTTCCTCAACCGCACAAGATATGGAACGCGGAAAACTGACGGAAATTGATTCGCTGAACGGCTACGTGGCAAAGCTGGGTGCCGAGCTTGGTGTGCCGACACCCGTCAACCACACGCTATACACTCTGGTGAAACTGCAGGAAGCTGCCTACGGAGCCCAAACGGTGGCCGCGGTTTCATCGCAGGAAACGGCATCGTCCCGTGCGAGTTGAAGGAGCTGCCTACTGCCGGCTCGGCCCGCGGAAGGGGATGTGAACAATCGCTTCTAGCGGAACCGGCTGCCCCTCGCGAGTCGCGGGCTCGAACTTCCACTGACTGAAAGCAGTGATGGAATTGGCGTCGAGTTGCTCGTCAATACCTTTCACCAATTGAATGCTGTCCACGGTCCCGTCGGGGCGAATCACGCCGTAGAGAATCACTTCGCCCTCGACATGCTCCTCGACAAGCGTCTGAGGGTACTTCGGATCGACCTTCAACACCGGAACCGGCGCGCTCACATTTCCCGTATCGCGCTTTGCTCCTGCCAGATGCAATTCAGAGAAACGAATGATCCAACTCCCCGTCACACTGTTCAGATTCGGCATGTTCACGTTCATTTGGTACACATGACGTGCCGAAAAAATCTGCTCTGGCTTTGCCCCCGGGGGAAGCGCCGCAAAGTTCGGCGGGCCGGTGCGATCCGGTAGGTCTTCGACAGTGGCGTTCGGATCGGGCCGCTTCACCGCCGCAACCGACTTCGAGAAACTGAGATCGCGGCCATCGCCCAGTCCGGAGACAGTCGCCTTGGGTCTCGGGTTTCCGCCGCTGATGCTGACGCCGATATCGCTCTTGCCTCCACCACCCAAATCCGCTGCGGCACCCGACGCGTCGGTCGCTCTAGTCGGAGCCGTTCCGGTTCCAGCGGGCACACCCGGCTGTTTTCCTTCCGGCGATATGGAAACACGCGCGGCCAAATTTCCTTGTGGTACGGTGACCGCCGGCGCCGGAGGCGCAGGGGCAGCCGAGAGGGCAATTAGAGTGCTCGAAGGTCCGCCGGCCATGCTGCTGCTCGCGGCTGTTACCTCCGGAGGTGGCACAACCTCGCCCTCCCGGGTTTTCTCCCCCAGGCGCGGCGCCGAGCCGGCATTGATTTCGAGCTTCGGCTTTGCGGGAGTCGACACCGCCGCGAGGCTCATCGCTGCTGGGCGCTGCTCCAGATTCGGCATGTCGGGACCGGGCGCGTCGGTAGTAGCCTTGCGCTTCACTTCGTGCGGCCTCAACTTCGCCAGGGTCTGCTCGCTGATTTCCAGGCGCGGACGCGCAGGACCCGCCGTGGCCGCCAGTTGCACGACGTTCGGGAGCGTCGGCAGAATTTTCGGGGCTTCCGGAGGAGCAGCGGTATTCACAAGCGTCTGCCGTGGATGTGTCGGATGAACCGGGTCCGTGAAAATGGTCTGCCTCGGGTGATACGCGTCGGCGCCTTTCGCGGGAGGCGCCTCCTTTACTTCCCGTTTCGCTACGGCCTTCGGCTTGGCTTTCGGGATGTTGACGAGCGGTAAATCCTCAATCGGACTGGACCAGGTTAGTTCCGTATTTTCGAAAGGATTTCCGCGCTTCTGCGCCGCGGGTAATTGCGGCCAGGGCACCACAAAGATGGCGACGTGCCAGAGGGCAGCGGCCAGGATAGCCTTGCGCGGGATTTTTCCCTCAACGCGGCAACCGCGAAAGATTTTTACCTTGGGCGCGTCCTTGGGTACACGCGTCCGCTGGAAAAAAACCGGTATGCTGCTGAAAAAGTTCTGGTGAAAACTGTTCCACGCAATTTCCAGCTTCAACTGCACCCGGCCAGGCAGATATACAGCCACCGGGAAGGGCTCTCTTTGCCCGAGCAAATCAAACGGATCGACCTGGAACTTTTTGGACATCAGCCCCTGATTATATCGCGCTTCGAATCACTTCCCGGCGGGTAGGGAAGCACAGCTAAAGTCAATAGACAATAAGATGAACAAGGTGGGCTTTCAGGTTTTCTCGGCAGTAGCCCCGCCCGCGAACTTCTTTATTGTACAACGATAGAAGCTTAGCGCGGCGTCGCCTTGTCGAAGCACTCGCACTCGTTCGAGGTTGCCCGCTGTTTCCGCCAAGTCAAAATTGCGCCGGTGCTCAGCAATCACCAGGCTGCCCTCGGCCAGAAGCGTGCCCGCCCCCAGAAACGACAGGACCCGGCGGTATTCCTCTGCCGCCGCGTAGGGCGGGTCGAGAAACACCCAGTCGTAGGTCGTGGGTTGCGCCACGGCTTCTCCCGCCAACCGCTCCAAGCCGCGCAAGGCATCGAGCGCAAGCACGCGCCCTTCCGCGCGCAACCCCAAGGACTCCAGATTTTTCTTGATCAGGGCAGCCGCTGGCGCGTGATTCTCGATGAACACGACCTCGCGTGCTCCCCGGCTGAGTGCCTCAATCCCCACTGCGCCTGTCCCAGCGAACACGTCCAGTAAGCGCGAACCCTCGACCCGATCGGCAATTACGTCGAAAAGAGTCTCGCGAAGCCGGTCGCTCGTAGGACGCAGCACCATTCCCTTGAGGCTCTTCAGCTGGCGGCTGCGAAATTTTCCGCCAATGACGCGCATTTGTTTTCGCTGTGCGGCCTAGCCGACACGCGCCAGATGATACCGCCGCTGCCATTCGCCCGGCAAAAGGCGGAGCGTGCGCTGAAGCGCTTCCTTCTTCGCGGCGTCTTCGACGAGCAAAAAAGCCTCCCTCCGCGCCGATTCCAGCAGTGCGCGGTCGCGCAGCGGATTCGCCAGGTGAAAACCGAGTTCACCCGACTGTCGCGTCCCAAAAAACTCTCCCGGACCTCTTAATTGCAGGTCGGTCTCGGCGATTTCGAAGCCGTTCGACGTGCGCACCATGGTTTCGAGCCTCGCCCGTCCATCATCAGTCATCCCATACGGGGCCACAAGAATACAATGCGACTTCTGCGCCCCGCGCCCGATACGGCCGCGCAATTGATGAAGTTGCGCCAGTCCAAACCGTTCTGCGTGCTCAATGACCATCACGGTCGCATTTGAAACATCGACACCAACTTCCACGACTGTGGTCGTCACCAGAATCTGTACTTCGTTCCGCCGAAACCGCTGCATCACGTCTTCCTTCTCACCACTTGAGAGCCGTCCATGCAGCAATCCCACCTGCAAGGCCGGAAAAATGGTTTTCGAAAGTCTTTCGTACTCCTCCATGGCCGCCTTCAGTTCCAACTTGGCTTCTTCAATCACGGGATAAACAACATAACCTTGATGGCCGGCGGCTACTTCCCGGCGCAGAAATTCCCACACACCCGGAAGGTGGGATTGTGTAGTCATTCGTGTCTCAATCGGGGTCCGACCGGGCGGGAGTTCATCGAGAACCGACACGTCCAGGTCACCATAGAGCGTCAGCGAAAGGGTGCGCGGGATCGGTGTAGCCGTCAGTACCAGCACGTGCGGTGCGTGCCCCTGCCGTGCGGCTTTGTCCATAAGCTTCTTCCGCTGCAGCACCCCAAACCGGTGTTGCTCGTCAATTGCGACGAAACCCAGGCGGCGAAATTCCACTTGTTCTTCGATGAGCGCGTGGGTCCCGATGACCAATTGGGCTTCTCCGCCGCGGATCCGTTCCCGCGCCGCCGCCTTCTCTGCCGCTTTCAGTCCGCTAATCAGCAGTTCGACTTTGTAGCCGCCGGGCGCGAGAACTCTTTTCGCCGACAGGTAATGCTGCACGGCGAGAATTTCCGTCGGCGCCATCAACGCGGTCTGGCAATTGTTTTCAATCGCGATCACCGCGGCTTGCAACGCGACGATCGTTTTTCCGCTGCCGACGTCACCTTGCAGCAGCCGGTTCATCGGAGCGGGCTTTTCCAGGTCGCCGGCAATTTCGGCAAGCACGCGCTTTTGCGCTCCCGTTGGCTTGAACGGCAGAATTCTCTTTAGCGCTTCCCGCACCTTTTCTTCGCGAACCCGGAACGCAACCGCGTTTTCCTTTCGCGCCTCTTTGCGCCTGAGCGCAAGACTCAACTGGTACAGAAACAACTCTTCGAAGATCAGCCGTTCCTGGGCGGGCGAACGGAAGAAGTTCAGCGCTTCGAGGGACTCATCATGAGGCGGAAAATGTGCAGCCATCAACGCTTCGCGTCTGGAAGGGTAGTGTAGCTTTGCCAAAAGCTCTCCAGGCAGCGGGTCAGGAATCAGCGGCTCGAGATTCTGCAGTGTCGCATAGACCGCCCGCCGGATCTGCCTTGTGCCAAAGGTGCCCAGGGCCTCATACACCGGCACGATCCGTCCCATTTCCGTGGAATCGATTTCTTCGCTGTTCAAAACCTCAATTTGCGGATTAACCATTTCGTGCCGAGCCGGCCGCAGCTTATCCACTTCCACTTTTCCGTGCAGAATGACTTGTTGCCCCGGCTTCAAGCGGCCTTCGAGATATCCGCCGTGAAAAAACTTGCAGGGCAATGAGCCGGTGTCATCCTGGACCAACAGGTGGTAGATCGCGTCGCGACCGTACATTCCTCGCACCGCCTGCCCGCTCATTACTCGCGCTCGCAGCGTATAGGTGCCGTTCGGCTGCACCTCCTTGATTTTCGAGAAATGGATGCGGTCCTCGTAGCGAAACGGAAGATAATTCAGCAAATCTTCCAGCGTGTGGATGCCCCTTTGTGCCAGCACCTCGGCGCGCTGCGGCCCCACTCCCTTTACCATCCGGACTTCGGTCTGCAGGCTTACACTCATCTCTACCTTTTATACCATCCTCAGCGCAAGCGCCGCTTTTCGTGAAACTTGCGTCCCGGCCACTCGTATCGATAGAGTGGGCGTCTGAGAATTCAAGGCCCGCTGGAGGCTTCTTTGTCGGACGCTCGGCTAACCGGCTCGGACAAGCGCGTTCTGCTGCTCTGGATTATCTCGGGACTGCTCGGCGCCTTGCTCGCCCAACGGTATTATTTCCGCGCATTTCCTGAGGCCTCGGTGGATTTCAAGATTTCACGTTCCGCCGCCCAGCAGCGTGCTAAGCAGTTTGTCGAGAGCCTCGGCGAAAACATCACCGGCTACCAATCCACCATCGTTTTCAACGTCGACGAAGACGCAAAAACCTACCTTGAGCGCGAATTAGGCCTCGAACAGGCCAACCGCCTCATGTCGGGCCAACTCAACATCTGGTATTGGGAAGTACGCTTTTTCCAACCGCAACAGCAAGAGGAGTTCAGAGTCCGCGTCAGCCCCTCCGGCAATGTCGTAGGCTATGACCACAGGATTGAGGAAGCTCGCGCGGCAAAATCGCTGGTACGCGCGCAGGCCCACTCTGCCGCAGAAGATTTCCTACAGACAAAAATGGGCGACGACCTGGGCCAGTGGCGCTTTCTTTCCGAAGAATCTAATTCCACCGCGCGCGCGAATCGCACGGACTGGTCCTTCACCTGGGAGCGCAAAGACTTCCGCGCCAAAGAAGCGCCGTACCGCCTGGTGGTTGGGCTCGAAGGCGATCGCATCGGAAGCAGCCAGGAATTTCTACAAGTCCCGGAAGCGTGGACCCGCGACTACAAGCATCTCCGTTCGACCAACGAGCTCTACACAGGTATTGCCACCATCCCATACATCTTGATCATGGGCGCGGCGCTCTGGATCGGTATTTCGCTCACCCGACACGGCAAGGTCACCTGGAATCCTGCCCTGAAGCTCGGCCTGCTGGTGGCTCTCCTGTTTGCGCTCATGGAGTTCAATCAGTGGGACCTGTTGCGCGCCAGCTATGACACGCACGACTCGTACGGCAGTTTCGTAACGCAACGCTTTGTGCTTATCCTGCTCGGGGCATTTGGCACCGCTCTCACCGTAAGCCTGGTTCTTCCCGGTGGCGAGGCTTTATACCGTGAATCGCAGCCCCAGCGCCTAGCGCTTTACAGGGCCTTCACCGCGCGGGGACTCCGCTCAAAGGAATTTTTTTGCTCCTCCGTTGTCGGGCTCTCATTGGCTTCGGCGCACATCGGCTTCATCGTGGCTTTTTATATGTTGGGGAGCCGCTTTGGGGTTTGGGCGCCGCAGGACCTGAACTACTCCGACGTGGTGAACACGTCGTTCCCGTGGATCGCGGGTGTTGCCATCGGTGTGATGGCCGCAAGCTCAGAAGAGTTTCTCTTTCGCTTATTCGCGATTCCTTTTTTGAAGAAAGTGACAGGTTCCCGAGTCGTGGCCGTGATTCTCCCGGCGTTTATGTGGAGCTTTCTGCACAGTAATTATCCACAGGAACCCGGCTACATTCGCGGCATCGAGGTTGGATTAATCGGCATTGTCGCGGGGCTGGTCATGCTGCGCTGGGGAATTGTCGCGACCTTGATCTGGCACTACACTGTCGATGCTTCGCTGGTCGGCATGCTGCTGATCCGTTCAGACAACCTTTATTTCAAGATTTCCGGTGTAGTGGTCGGGCTGGCAGCAGTCGCTCCTCTCGCGGTCTCCGGAATTTCCTACCTCCTGCGGGGACGTTTCGAACCCGTCGACGCTCTGTTGAATGCCGAAGAAAAGATAGAGGTCCGCCTGGCTCAGCACGCCCCAGCGGCCGACGCCGCTATGACCACGCGGCTCTACGACCGACTCACTCCCGGAACCATAGGCTTTCTGGCCCTGTGCGTCCTCGTAGGAGGTCTGCTGGCCTGGCGCATCAAAACCGAACATATCGGCGATTATCTGCAACTGACCACCGACCCGCGCGCAGCGCAGGCGAGCGCCGACGCAATCATGCGCGAGCACTCGCTTGATCCCGCCAGCTTCCACAAGGCCACGCAATTCGTGGACACCACGAGTCCGGTGACCAACGAGTATCTCCGGAGGCGGATGTCTGTCGCGGACATCAACCAGATTTATGCCACGCGCGTCCCGGGAGCCTTGTGGCGCGTTCGCTACTTCCACGATTCAGAGCCGGAAGAGTTTGCGGTTGTTCTAAGGCCCGACGGTTCGCTCCATTCGTTCTGGCACACGTTGCCAGAAGCGGCGAAGGGTGCATCACTTTCGAAAGAAGAGGCCGTTGCGATCGCCGAAAAGTATCTGAGCGACCAAATGCACGTGGACTCGAGCGGCTGGAAGCTCGTGATATCGGATTCGGATAAGCGGCCCAACCGGACAGACCACACGCTGACATGGCAGCAGAATACACCGCTGGACCCAGAGAATCCTGTCACAAAAGACCCAACGGACCACGCCTATGCTCGCGTCCAAATGAAGGTCTTGGGCGACGAGCCAGTCGATTACCGCACCTACGTCAAGATTCCTGAGGAGTTCGAGCGCAAGCAGGACGAAGGGACGTTGCCGCGTACGCTGTTTTTTGTGGGAAGGCTCGTCTTGGGAATTGGTCTTTTCGTCGGTGTGCTGGTATTTTACTTTAAGACTTTCCGCACTCCGCCCGGTGCCAACGTCCCGTGGCGTCGCATTCTGTTGTGGGGCGCTGTCGGAATTGCTGGGCTTGCTCTCAACCTTCTTTTTGGGAGCAGCTTCGCCCGGGACCTGAGCTTTTACCCGACAGCCTACCCCTTGAAGATTTACTACGCCGCAATGGCGGTTCGTTATGTGCTCTTTGTGGCAGTAGTATTCGGCGCGCTGGTGCTGCTCTTTGGTCTGGCGTGGTATTTCTCGGTTCGAGCTTTCGGCGAGGATCGCGTTCCAACCTGGCTCGGTATGCCCAGGGATTACTATCGCGACGCGTTTTGCATCGGACTCGGCGGCGCGGCACTTCTTGTCGGATTGAAACACCTCTCAGAGGCGCTTGCACGGGCGTGGCCTACGTTACACCGCTCGCTGCCCTCCAGCTTTGGCGACCATTTCGACGCCGTTTTCCCGGGTCTCGGCGTTTTTGGCAGCGGAATTCTGCGCGCGCTTCTGATCTCCGGGATATTGGCTCTGGCGGGCGCGTTTCTCGGCGCTGAGCTGCGCGTCCGCTGGTTGCGCCTTTTTCTCTTCTTTGCGATCCCAGCGGCGCTCATTTCAGACTGGGGCTCGCCGGCCGATTTTCTCAAACAGTTCGTGGACGTGCTACTGCTCATGGCCGTCGTGGTGTTCGGAATACGCCACGTGGCGCGATTCAATATGCTCGGGTGGTTCCTCGTGGTTGCGCTCGTCGGCCTGTTGAGCGGTGCCGACGAGCTCCTGTCGCAACCCGATTACTTCTTTCGGACGAATGGGTATATCATTTTGGTTGCGCTGGCCGCCCTGCTGGCGTGGCCTTTGGTTCGCTGGAAGGTTGGGACAGAAAGGAGTTCGCGGGCTTGATGCCGATACATGCTTTGGGGCAGGCTCCCGCATCCAAACTGGGGGCCGGTCTGGCCATTCGGCCGTCTTGCAGGTGCTCACGGATGGGGCCAATTCGCGTCTAATGCGCATGAGGTAGGGAGCAGGTGCAGTCCTCTACCATGGGCGCAGATTCCTCAACCTGGTTCGGTGCAGTGAAATAGACCGGAAGCTGCGAAGAGAAAGCAAAAATGTCGTTACCCCGCTGTGCCTTGGCTTTGGCTAATGAATCCGGTCACACCAGCAACCATGGCTCGGCGTTGGCAACCGTGATCTCCCTGGCCAACTCCGATGACTCGGCGCTCGTGCGCGAAGCTCAGGCTGGTAACCGCGCCGCTTTCGAGGAGTTGGTTCACCGCTACGACCGGGATGTGCTTCGTCTGGCGCTGAATCTCATGAAGCGCACCGAAGATGCCCGCGACGTCTACCAAGAGGCGTTTCTTAAGGTCTACCGCAACTTGCACCGCTTTCGCTTTGAGTGCAGCTTCTATACCTGGCTCTACCGTATCGTGACGAATGTTTGCCTCGATCATCTCCGCCGCCGCCAGGCTCGCCCGGAGGATCAGGCGCCGGAACTTCACCCCGCGCAACAGGAAGACGTCGGCACAGACTTCTTCGAGCGCCAGCGCGAGCAACGACCCACGCTTGATCCTGAGCGTCATCTCCTCGGACAAGAGATCAAAAAGCGTCTCGCGAGTGCCATGGAACGCCTCTCGCCGCGCGAGCGCATTGTTTTCGAAATGAAGCACTATCAGGGGCTGAAGTTGCGCGCCATCGGCGACGCCCTTGGCACCAGCGAAGAGACGGTGAAAAACTCCTTGTTTCGCGCGACCCGTAAGCTCCGCAATGAATTGGGGGAACTGCGATGAATCCCTCTGGTGAAACCGCGCCGTGCGCGGAAATTGCTCCACTTCTTGTGTTTTATGTCTGCGACGAGTTGACCGAACAAGAGCGCGCCGAGGTCGAAAGGCATCTGGCGGTCTGCGACGAGTGCCGCGCCCAACTCTCTGAAGAACGCCAATTTCACGGTGCCCTCAGCGAACAGCCTACCGCAGGCGACTTGCTTGACCCTTCCGGCCTGCTCCTCTCCCAATGCCGCAGTGAACTCGCTGAAAAGCTCGATGACTTAGCGCAGCCAGCCGCAAAGGAAGCCCTTCTCGGTCTGGGCTGGATGCGCCGATGGATGGTGCTCCATCCAGCATGGAGCGCAGCTACCCTGGTTCTTCTCGGACTTGCCGCCGGAGTGCAATCCACCCAGTGGTTCTCCCCTTCCAACGACGTCACCGCTATTGATGCCGTCAACGTCCGCCCGAACCCGCGCTTCACCGAGGACCAACTCGCCAAGATGGAAGTTGCCGGTATCAACTTCACGCCTTCGCCCGGCAGCGGCTCTCAAAACGTGCGTGTTCAAATGAGCGCCGAGCAGCCCGTCGAACTGAGCGGCAGCCTCGACGACAACGATGTGCTGAGCGTCCTGACCTATGTTGTGAAAAACGGTGAGCGCTTCGATTCCGGCGTTCGCTTGGATTGCCTGGACGCTCTGAGGGCCCGCGCTGCCGATCTTCAGGTCCGCGCGGTTCTCTTGTCCGCCGCTCGCAAGGATCAGAATCCAGCGGTGCGTTTGAAGGCACTCGAAGCACTTCGTGACGCCGCTCCTGACCGCGACGTGCGCGAGACTTTGCTCGATGCGCTCAAACACGACTCCAACCCGGGTGTCCGAGTGGAAGCGGTGAACCTGCTGGTGCGTTCGCTGGATAACCAATCCGTGGAAGTTTTCTCCGTTTCGGAGCCGGCGTCTCCGATAGTCCAAGTCGGGCATTTGCCCCCAGCAGCTGCCGGTCAGTTTCACGCCGACGACTCTTTAAGGAACGTCATTCGCAGCCTTGAGGATCTTCAGAGCAGTGATCCGAGCCGCTATGTCCGCTTGAGAAGCGCTGCGGCCTTGCGCGAGATCAACGCGCGCAACGAACAGTAGGGTTTCCAGGCCCTCGGCGAGTACCGGTTTTGGTATGTACGGTTTTTCCTACAGTCTGGTGTTTTCTACGGCGCGCGCGAGAGATGTCTCCGTTTGCCAAGCGATCCTTCTCGTGGCTGTCTCGCTCCTTCTGTTACCTCTCAATTCAGGCGCGGAAAACGTACCGCCGCACTCTTCGGTGGACCGCAACGGGCAATTACGCGTCAGCAGCGGCATGGCTCTGCATGTCAACGCCGATTTGGGCTCGGTGCGCATTGAAACCTTACCCCCCAACGCTCCTCCCGTGTTGCGATACACGGTCCACGTCGAAACCGAAGCGGCAGAGCCACTAGCGCAGAAATTACTCGAGAAATACTCCCTGACCACACGCGAAACGCTGGACAGCGTTTTCATTACCGGCGCACTTCCGAGTATGCACCCGCCAGCCGTTGCTCACATGCCGACAGGCCGGAACGTGCAGTTCTGGGTACAGATTGTAGTCACAGTACCCTACACCTTCAGCGTCGACATCAACACGGGCGGCGGCGACATTGAAACCGCAGACTTGGCCGGCCGCGTGACCCTTGTGACCCAGGGAGGAAATATCCGTGCGGGTCGGATTGGCGCGCCTGGCATGCAGGCCAATGCCGGTGATCAGCCGGCTGCAAAAATTGAAACCCAGGGCGGTCACATCTTCCTGGCTGACGTTGCGGGTGACGTCGACGCCTACACTGCCGGCGGGCACATTCAAGCCGGCATTATTTCCGGTAACGCAAAGCTTCGCACCGGCGGCGGACACGTGCGCGCCTCCCAGATCAGAGGCACGGCGCGCCTGGAGACCGATGGCGGCAATATCGCTGTTGGAGAAGCTGGCGGTTTCGTCGCCGTTCGCACCGGCGGTGGGCAGATCGACTTTGGAGAAGTCCACGGGTCAGTCCATGCGCAAACAGCCGGCGGCGGCATTCGCATGATGTACGTTACCGGACCCATGGAAGTCGAGACTAGCGGAGGAAGCATCTGCCTCACGCGGGTGGCAAACACGGTTCGCGCCGATACGGGCGAGGGCACCATCACCGCATGGATTACTCCCGACGCACAGGACTCTCATAAGCCGGTGCGCCTACCCGGCCCATCCCAGCTTTCTTCGCGCACCGGCGATATCGTGGTTTTTCTGCCTCGCGATCTTGCTCTAACGGTCGACGCTACGGTTGAAAACGGAGGCCCGAACCGCATTGAAGTCGATCCGGCCTTGCCTTTGAACATCCAGGCTCATGCCGTTGGTCCATCGCATGCGATGGGCAACCTCAATGGCGGTGGCGCCGTTCTAAGACTACATACGGCAGCAGGCAAGATCCGCCTGAAGTACCTGGACGAAGAAGCATCGCTCCGCCAGTCTCTCTTGGATGAACAGAGGCAGCGGCTCGCCCAGAAATTGAGCGATGCCAGCCCGGCGGATGGAAGTTCCCGCCCCCAACCACCCGCTCCACTGCCGCACGTGGTGCCGTCGTCGAACGAGGCAAAAGAGGATTGGTTTAATGAAATCAAGCACATGATCGAAATCGAGATTTACGGCGGCATCCATGAGGACGAGAAAGACTTCAAGAAACGTTGGGTGTTTTCTCCTTCACCCGACTATCCTCAACTGGCCATGCGCGCCGGCATTCAGGGCAGAGTGCGCTTACAGGTTCGATTGAAGTCGGACGGCACTTTGTCTGTGGAAAAAGTTTTGGAGGGCGAACCCGCTCTCGTCGATGCTGCCACCGCTGCGGTCCAGCAGTGGCGGGCGACTCCGGAGCAATTTGAAGGAAAGAATGTGGATGTGATCTCGACGGTGAGTTTTAATTTTAGGCCACATTGAGGCGGGGCGTTGCGCTCCGCTACAGGCCTGAGCTGGTTGGTTGCCACGCCACCGGGAATTGTTTCGAGTCTTTCGCTGCGAAGGAGGCTGTATGCTGTCTTGCCCCGCATTTCGTCGCTCGGCTCTGGGACTCTTATTCGCCTGCCTGCTCGGTACTCCGGTGTTTTCCGGTGTCACCCGCGAGATCACGCGCACCTTCCCGCTCCGGGCCGACGGCTCATTCGAACTGAACAATGTGAACGGCACCGTCCGCATCGAAGGATGGGACAAGGACGAAGTCGAGATTCGCGCTGTCAAAACGACTCCTGACAAGGAGTCCGTGCTCGATCGCGTGTCCATTGATATTGATTCGCGCCCCGACGCGGTTTCTGTCTCTACGCGTTACCCGCAGGAAGAAGGCGTCGAAGTTGCCGTTGATTATGTGATTCACGTCCCTCGCCGCGTTCAACTCAACCACGTCAATACCGTCAACGGAACTCTTCGCGTTACGAGCTCCGAATCTATCGGCGAACTCCATACCGTCAACGGCAACATTGAAGTCTATGAGAGCAGCGGAAACGTCCACGCTCACACGACCAACGGCAACGTTTATCTGGAACTTAAGCACCCGAGCGATACGCGTGGGGCTTTCGCCGAAACTACGAATGGGTCCGTGCTCCTCGCTATTCCTCCCGATCTGCCCGCGGACCTCGAAGCGCGCTGCATGAACGGAAGCTTCTCCACGGAACTTCCGGTCGTAATGCGCGGTTCGGCGCAGCCCCGAACGCTTTATGGCAAGCTGGGACGCGGTGGAACGCCAATCCACCTCGGCACGGTGAACGGAGTTATACGTGTCGTTGCCTTGCGCTCAACTGTTTAGCGTTTTGGTTCGTCTAACTTCTTAAGGAGACGAACGTCATATGAACAGGAAACAGTTTTTGATTGCGGTCGGCGCAAGCGCGCTCGGCGGGGCTCTAATTGCGCTTCCCGGCGTTTCTGCGCGGCCGCAGGATCGGCAAGCTTCCGGCGCACAAGTCGAGTGCGGACAGGAACCCCAAGTCCAAGTTTTCGATTGCACTCAGGATCAGGACGAGAATAAAGTCCGTGTCGCTCTCGGTTCTGCGCTTCTGTCGATCGTCGACGACGATAACATGCAGGTTGTGCTCGGTCCGAGCAGTAGCTGGCTTGGAGTTGGCGTCACCGAGGTAAACGCCGAAAAGGTCAAAGAACTCAAGCTTCCGGCGGAGCGGGGCGCTCTTCTCGGCAGAGTCGTCGCGGACAGCCCAGCGGCCAAAGCCGGATTGAAGGAAAATGACGTCGTGACCGAAATTAACGGCCAGCGTGTCGAAGGGGCGGAGCAGTTTCGCCGCATGATTCGCGAAATTCCCGCAGGACGCACCGCCCAGTTCACCATCTGGCGCGATGGCCACTCCGAGAGCCGCAGCGTGACGCTGGGCAAGTCGGACCAGCATCAGTTCTCTTTCTCGGATGGGCCTGGCGCTTTCGCTTTCCACATGCCAGAGGTGTCTCCCATGCCGTCCTTTTCGGGCCTTGGTGATTTTGCGTTTTCATTTCTGGGCCAGCCACGGCTAGGCATTGACGCGGAGAATCTCGATGGCGAATTCGGCCACTTTTTTGGCGCTCCAGACGGAGAGGGTATTCTCGTCCGCGGGGTTTTCGAGGATTCGCCCGCGGCCAAGGCTGGCCTTAAGGTGGGCGACGTGATCACCGGCCTGAATGGCGATCGCATCCGCACGATTGGTGAGTTGCGCGAAAAGATGGCCGCCAACAGGGATCAGAAAACGGTGAAACTCGGTGTCCTGCGCAACAAGGGTGCTGTCACTCTAACTGTGGAGCTACCGGCTCCGGCGAAACATCAGGAACACAGTTCTCTGCGCACTAACATCTGATTTTCCGAGGCCCGGGGGGGAGTGATTTCTTGCCGGCCGGGCGTTTTTTCCGCTCTTGCGTTCGATTTGTTGCTCTGCTGATTTCTCGAGGAATCGCTCTTCGAACCCGCTCCCGAAAAACCGCTCATGTGCTCTCGCTGCCCGGTTCGATGAATTCGCCCTCGAACGCGGCGTAATGCCGATGTATCTCTTCCGTCTGGTTGAGTGCAGCGCCTTGGTGTTCTACCCAGGCATGCGCTTCGAATTTCTCTGCCGTCTTGCGAACGCCAATACGTAATCTCGCTGAGTATCCCTGCTTGCGCAGCAAATACCACAGCGTCAGCGATTCTTCCAGGCAACTTGCACGAACGAACCCGTGGTGCGCGGCTGCGCGAACCAGGCGACTGATTTTGAGCACTGGCTCCGAGCCGGCGCTCGTCAGCCCGGGCTCGGCCGAAGCCGCCGACTGGTGTCTTTCCAACAATTCCCTTGTTCTCTTGAAGCCGCGCAGGCGAAGCGAGGCTTTCACCACCGGAAGCAGCATGGCGGCGCGCCGAAACGTACGCCGGTCTTCCGGGTCCAGCGCTCTATATCGCCGGAGTTGTTTCCACATCAGCGGGTAAGACGTTCAGCAGGCCGTTGTCTTTCAGTTCCTTCAACAGATCCGCCAGGTGACTCCGCAAGACATCGGGTTCCACGTCAAACTCTTCCACCAACTTGGCATAGCCCAACTCGATCGTCGGCGAAGTCGTAACCAACTCCCACATCCGCGTTCCCGTCGAATCCAGTCCGAAATACCGTTCCGTCTCCAAGTTCAGGAGCACCGACTCTCCATCCAAATGGCGCACCAGCACGTGCGATGGAACCACTGCGCGATTCTCGAACTCCATCATCTCCCCAGCTCCCGGTTCGCGTATTTCTAATGAAAACCCGTAGGCCATTATCTTACCGGGGATTGTCTCTCGCTGCCATGTGTTGCCCTCCCTAACCCAGTGCCAAGATTGTTTTCTTCCTCGAGACACGTTATAAGTTTCGGAGTGCCTGCTCCCGCAATCAAGGTTGATTCACTTGCCAAATCCTTTCCGCCAGCCTCCGGTGGGTGGCGTGCTTTCCTGCAACCGTTCGCGGCACCGACCTCCCCTGCCCTCCGCGGGATTTCGTTCGAAATGGCCGAAGGAGAGTCTGTAGCTCTCCTCGGCACAAACGGCGCAGGAAAAACCACTCTACTTCGCATACTTGCGACGCTGCTTATCCCCACGAGTGGCTCTGCCCTGCTTGCCGGATGTGACCCGGTTCGGAATCCGGCTGCCGTCCGCCGCCATCTTGGTTACCACGCCGGGACCGACCTCGGTTTCTATTCGCGCCTGACCGGTCGAGAAAATCTTCGCTTCTTCGGCCGGTTGAATTACCTCACCGATTCCCTTCTCCGAACTCGCATATCGCAATTGGCAGAACGCTTCGAACTCGGCAACGCACTCGAACGCCAGGTTCGCACTCTTTCCTCCGGCACTCTCCAGCGCCTCAGCCTCCTCCGCGCACTGCTCCACAAGCCCAGGGTCCTGCTTCTCGACGAGCCCACGCGGAGTCTTGACGCTATCGGCGCCTCTGAATTCCGCCGGTTCCTCAAAGCGGAAGTCCATTTACATCAGGGTACATCCATTCTTTTTGCTTCTCACATTCTTTCCGAGATTGAGTTTCTCGCCGACCGCGTGGTTGTTCTGAAAGAGGGATCGCTCGTGGCCTTCGATACTCCCTCCGCGCTAAAGTCCAAAAGCGCATCGCCTTCTCTCGAAGAAGCCTTTTTTCGATTGACCGGACACTCCGCTCACTTCTCCGAGGAACCTCGGCCGGTATGATCCAGACGCTACGCGATTTTCTGCTCTTTTTTGAACGCGACCTCCGTATTGCTCGAACCTATCGCGGCCCTTTTGTTCTAGAGCTGATCGAAGCTCTGTTCGGCGCGGCCCTGTTCTACTATGTAGCCCGCTTCGTCGACTCTCCCGAATTGCGCCAGGCCCTGCCTCATGGCACTTCGTACTTTGCCTATTCCCTGGTCGGCTTCGTATTTTTCGACTACTTGAATGCGGCGCTCGATACCTTCGACCGCAGCATCATGGAGGCGCGAGACGCCGGCACGCTCGAACCGCTGCTCACCACGCAAGTCTCGCTGACCACGATTCTGATCGGCTCCGCGATCTATCCCTTCGTTGTCACCACGCTTCGCATTGCGGTCTATCTCGCTTGGGGCGCATTTCTCTTCGATTTTCCGCTCCGAGGGGCAAACTGGCTCGCGGTCTTGGTTGTACTTCTCGCCAGCCTATTCGCGTTCTCAGGTTTGGGAATTCTCTCCTCGGCTTATTTGCTTCTTTTCAAGCGAGGCAATCCTGCGAAATGGCTGATCCTCGGCGTGTCCAGCGTGGTCGGCGGCATGCTCTTTCCCGTAAGCATTCTCCCCGATTGGCTGCAGGTGATTGCTCACCTCAATCCCATCACCTATGCGTTGGATGCGATGCGTGCCGCTCTCCTCAATGGCGCGACGGTGCCCTCGATGGCCCACCCGCTTCTCCTACTTCTGCTGTTTGCCGCGATACTGCTGCCTATCTCCCTAGTGGCATTTAATTGGGCACTTTGCCGCACCAAGGTCACTGGGACCCTTACGCACCGCTGAGACGTCCCCTGCACCAAAAACAAACCGGCCCTGCATTGCAGAGCCGGCTGGGTTCATTTCAAAAGATGAACGCCGGCTTTACTGCCGGCTCTGGTCAGTCTTTACGGCTTCTTCTTTTTGCCGCCCACCTTCGTGTCAATTCCGCCGGTAAGCGTTTGCACGCCCTCGAGCCCCTGTTTCGCCTGGGCGCCCCACGGGCCGTTAGGATCGAGGTCGATGGCCTTCTGGTAGGCTTCCACTGTTCCAGGCTTGAGCGTCACTTGCATCTTGTCGCCCACTTGCTTGTAATCTGCGGACGCCACGAGACACGCGCCCAGCAGATACCAGGCCTGCGCGCTCTTCGGATCTAGCTGTGTCGCCTTTTGCAGCGGATCGACCGCTTCCTGCATCCGCCCGGCGGTGTAGAGGCTGATACCGAAATTCCTCCAGGCCATCGCCGCATTTGCGGGGTCAAGTTCCGCGCTCTTGGTGTACGCCGCCTTAGCCTCGTCGATCTTGCCCGCACGCGCCAGCACGTTTCCCAGGTTGTTGTAGTAACTCGCGTTGTCCGGTTTGGCCGCGACTGCTTGCTGATAGGCATTGATGGCCTCATCATTGCGGCCGGCCAGATCGTACGCTTCGCCCATTCGCGCCCAGAACAAGTGCATGTTCGGATCTTTCTCCGGCGCCGCTTTTTGCGCCTCCTGGAATTCCGCTACCGCCTGGCTCGATAGGTCGCTCACTTTTGCTTTGAGCGCGTCTTTTTGGTCCGCCGGAGCCTTCGACAGTTCCGCCTTGGCCGCTCGTTCCTGCTCGAGCAGCGCTACGCCCTGGTCAAAATGCTGCTTCATCGCACCGAACTTGGACTTCTCTTCCCCTTGCTTCTTCACCGCGGCGACATATTCCGGGTTCTTCTTGGCAACCAGCTCTTGAAAGTTCAGATCTGCCGGAACCGTCTGCCCAGCGCTGACTTTGACCTGCGCCGTGAAGGGGTCTTTCTGCAGCGGCAGAATCACAGAGATCTTGTAGGTACCTGGCTTCAAACCCGTGAAGCTGTACCGTCCGGCTTTGTCCGTCTTGGTAGACTGCTTCGTCCCCTGCTCGCCTTCCAAACTCACCCCGTAATCCGCCCAAGGTTTGCCATCCAAGTCCAGGACCGTCCCGCTTATTGCCGTCTCTTGCGCCGCCGCGCGCGGGGCGCACAAACTCGCGAGTCCAAGCACTAGAATCGCCGCGAGCGCGGACGCTTTCAAAAATTTCTCCATGCTCCATTCTCCTTTGTTGTTGAGGGGCGCCGACCCAGGTATTCCGGCCGGTTTAGCCCATTATCTCCTCATCTGCCGCCGTTTCCAATGGCTCCGCGTTTTGCTCAGGACCGGCTGGCAGCTCTCAGCCGATAAGGAATCGGATCCGCAACAGCTGCTTCCGCAAAAGCCCGCAGGCGCAGCAAGCAGCTATCGCAGGCCCCGCACGCTTCTTCCTCTCCCTGATAGCAGGACCAGGTGAGATGCAGCGGTGCGCCCAGTTCTATTCCTCTGCGCACGATCTCGCTCTTTTTCATGCCGATTACCGGCGTCATCATTTCGATCTGCGTTTCGGGCCGCGTGCCCACTCGAATCAACTCCTGAAACACTCGGTAATATTCCAGCCGGCAATCCGGATATCCGGAACTGTCTTCCGCCACTGCGCCTATATAAATCGCTCGCGCACCGATGGCCTCAGCCCAACTTACAGCCGCGCTCAAAAAGTGCGCATTGCGAAACGGAACATAGGTTACGGGTATCGCGCCTCCCGCCGCACCGGGCGGTGTCAACTCATTCTCGGGTACCTGAATTTTCGGGTCCGTCAGCGCTGAGCCACCGATCGCACGAAAATGCTCCAGCTGGATCATGAGCCGCTCTCGGACTCCGTAAAAGTCTGCGATCTCCTGAAAGGCGCGCTTCTCTCGCGCTTCCGTCCTCTGGCCATAGCTCGCGTGTAGCAGCGCCACGTTGCCGCTCCCGTGCTTTTCCCGCGCGAAAGCGGCACAAACACAGGAGTCCATACCGCCGCTCAGCAAAACGACCGCTTTCACTGTCAGAGCCTCCGCAATGCCGTTCACACGCCGCGCAGCGCCGGATCCCACACGATCTTGTGCAACTGGAGTCCCAACCTTGCCGGAACGCCGTCCGCGAGCATCCACTCCACCAATGCTCGTGGCTCCAGACCTTTCCACTTGCCGCCGGGATCTTCGTGAACCGGAGAAAACAGGACTTCCTTGACGCGCCCCGCCAGGCTGTGTGCCCGCGTGAAATCTCTTGCGAACTGGTAGTCTCTCCGGCTTGAAATGACGAACTTTACCTCGTCCTCGCCGCTCAATTCTCCGAGGTTACGCATGTCAAAGGTGTCCGGCGCTCCGGAATCGGGGCACTTTACGTCGACGATCTTGATCACCGCTTTCGGTAATTGACCAATAAATCGCTCTCCGCTCGTCTCGATCAGTACCACGTACCCATCGGCAAGCAGCCGTTCCGCCAGCGGATAGACCTCCGGTTGCAACAAGGGCTCGCCTCCCGTCAATTCCACGAGTGGCGCGCCCATGGCGGAACCGCGCAACGTTTCGACGCGTTCCACAACCTGTTCGACGCTCATCTTCTGCCCGTCATGGAACGCGTATGCCGTGTCGCACCAGGTGCAGCGCAGGTTGCAGCCAGTCAGCCGCACAAAAATACACGGCAGTCCCGCGCGGGTTCCCTCGCCCTGAATCGATTTGAATATTTCCGTGATGAACATAGGGAGCCGTGTGGAAACCGCCTGCCGTTAGCCGCTAACTCTTTGCTTTTTTCCCCGATCGTTTCGAGAGCCAGTAAATTCCGCCGAAGAATAGCACCATCGCTCCAATCAACCGCGGGTATCCCGGCGAGAAGCCCATCATTCGCAGCACCATCACGTAGCCCGCTGCCACAATCAGCGCCGGAATCAAAATAATGAGAATTGACCGATTCATTTCGATCTAGGCTCCGGGACGATACTTCGCCATCGCCGTATCGGTCTCCCACACAATCACGTCCGTAACCCGCGCTCCAGGCGGCAACCCGTTCAACTGCCCGGCCACTTCCTCATAAAAATACCTGGCCATATTTTCCGCCGACGGATTGACCTTCGTAAACGGTTCCAGGTCATTGATGAATTGATGATCCAGCCGCCTGATCACCTCGCGCAGGACGTGTTTCAGCTGGGTGAAATCGACCAGCAAACCGATGCCGTCCAGTTGCGGCCCTTCAAGTGTCACCTGTACGCGGTAATTGTGTCCGTGTGGATTCTCGCACTTCCCCTTATAGCCGCGCAGGGCGTGCCCCGCGGAAAACGTTTCTTCCACGCTCACCTGAAACATGTTCTTGCTTTTGTCCCCTGGCCGCTCGTCCGATCCCGTTTCCCTGACCCTGCACCAGTCAGATCGCCAAAAACTTGAACCCGTCATTCCGAACGAAGCGAGGATCTCTTCTCCATCGCAGCTCCGAGTGCGATGAACTCCGCTTCACGCTGGCCCGCCTGCATTCAGAAACCGCCCGACTTCGGCCAGGTCGTTTGTTCTCCGATAGCGCGGCAGCGATTCCAAAAAAATTCTACCATACGGCATTCGCTGCAGCCGGGTGTCCAGCAACGCCAGCACACCGCGGTCGGTCTTCGTTCGAATCAGCCGGCCGAACCCCTGCTTCAGCGCCAATACGGCTTCCGGCACCTGGAATTCAGCGAAGGGATTCCGTCCTTCTTCCTCGAGCGCGCGCACACGCGCCGCCACGATCGGATCGCTTGGCACGGCGAACGGCAGCCGGTCCACGATCACGCATGAGAGCTGCTCGCCGGGCACGTCGACGCCCTGCCAGAAGCTTGCCGTCGCAAACAGCACCGCGTTCGGTGTGGTCTTAAATCGCTCAAGCAGCACGCTTCGTGGCGCCGTTCCCTGCAACAATAATGGAAAATCGAGGCGCTCTTCCACACGTTCAAACAGGTCGTGCATCTGCGAATAACTGGTGAACAGGCAGAACGCCCGCCCATGGCTCAGTTCCAACAACTGCACGATCTCGTCCGCCGCCTTCGCCGCGAACCCGGCATCACGCACGTCCGGCATGCGCTGGGGCAGATACAGCAGCGCCTGCTCCTGGTAGTTGAACTCCGGCGGCAAAGCCCTTTCGGTCGTATGGTCCAGCCCGAGCCTCTGCCGAATGAATTCAAACCGCCCGCCTACCGTCAGCGTTGCAGATGTGAGGATCACCGTATCGAATGCCTCAAACAGCTTCTCGCGCAGGATCTGGCTCACGTCAATCGGCGTCGCCGCCAGGTACACGCCCTTGTTCCTCCGCTCGAACCAGTAAACAAAGTTTTTCTCGTTTGACTCGAACAGAAACGCCAGCTCCTGCCGCATTTCAAAGCTGCGCCTCGCTATACGCAGCAGCTCTTCCGGCTTTTGGGTGAGCGCGGCGAATTCCGTCTCCATGCCTTTCAGCGCGTTCATCAGCGCGTCGTAGGCTTCGCGGTTCTGTTCGAGAAAGGCCTCGCGTTCCGCCCGCGTAAACGGGAACCGTCCTTCCCGCGCAGGAAACGCGTCAAAAAAAGCCCGGGTTTTCTCGCGAATTCGCTGGGTTCTGCGCAGCAGCGCGGGCGTCCCGAAGTGCCCGAGGCGCATGGCGTTGTCGGCGTCTCGCGCCAGTTCCTCGAAACGGAAATTCGAAATTTGTTGGCCAAAATAATCGCTGGCCACATCCTCCATCTCGTGTGCTTCGTCAAACACCACCGCCGAGTACTCTGGCAGAATGCTGCCGAAATCGTCCTGCTTTAGCGCCAAGTCTGCGAAAAACAGATGATGGTTAACGATAATGAGGTCGGCTTCGCGTGCGCGGTTTTGCATTGCTGTTAGGAAACACTGCTCGAACTGCGGGCATTTCTTGCCCGTGCAGGTGTCCCGCCGTGCGTCAATCCGCGACCACAATTCGGAGTCGTCTGGTAGAAAGGTCAGCTCCGCTCGGTCTCCTGTTTCGCTCACTTTGGCCCAGTCTCGGATCTGCCGGAATGCGTTCACCTCCTCCATCCCTTTCAACATGGGTTGGTCCGCCAGGGCATGCATCTTGGCCTGACATAGAAAATTGTTCCGCCCTTTCATCAAGGCGACTCTCAGTTCCGGAGCAAAGTGCTTCTGCAAAAAGGGCACATCCTTCTGATAGAGCTGCTCCTGCAGAGACTTTGTTGCCGTCGAGATAACCACGCGCCGCCCGCTGCATATCGCGGGCAGCAGGTACGCCAGGGTCTTGCCCGTTCCGGTTCCCGCCTCGACGACGACATGATGGTGATTCTCAAATGCGTCGTTGACCGCTTCCGCCATCTGCAGCTGACCAGGCCGGTGCTCGTAGCCGCCAATCATGCATTTGTCGAGCAACCCTCCGGGGCCAAAGATCTGGGCCATGGTCGGCCGGCCGCCCTGCGCCGCTCCCACTCTTGCGGGTGCAGGTCGTACCGCCGTCCCTTTCCCCGCCCCGACCCGGTTCCGGGATGCCGGAGCCGCGATCTCCTCAACCTCGTATCGGCGAACCTCGTCGTCCAGGGGCACGTAGACATGCTCCGCTCTTGGGTCAATTCGCGCAATTGGCTCGGAAGTACCCGATTTGGCTTTTCGTTTCGACAGGGCTTGCCTCTTAACATCTCCACGCCAAGGGATTGATTTACGATATCATAGGCCCGGGTTTGCCTCAGTGTGCTGCACGGGCCCTCGCCTCGTTAGTACTTGGGCACTCTGCTTGTTTCCCTGCAACTTCGTCCCCGCACCAGGGTTACAGTGTCACCAGGGGAGACTTTGTCCGACCGAAGCCGCTGGGGGGCGGTGCCCAAACTTCATCGGGGTGTTTGCATGAATTCGAAATGCTCGTTGCTCCTATCGGTGTTCGCGGCGGTTCTGGCGTTGACGTCCTGCAGTGGCTCGAAGAATAGCTGTACGACGAATTGCACGACCACCGATGCCATCGTAAATATCACTCTTTTTGATATACCTGCTACGGGAATCACGGTCCTCAGTTATAGTCTACCGATCGTGGGCATCAGCCTCACACCCTCCACGGGCACCGCGGTATCCATCTATTCCCCCACTTCGATTGTTCCAATCGAGCTAACGCGTCTGCAAACCGAATCCGCACTTATAGCGATGGACGTCCAAGTACCTGCGGGGACCTATACTGCCATCAATGTGACCCTGGCCACTTCCAGCGGGATGTTCATTAATGAATCCTCGTCCGTACTGAACGGGAACTGCAGCGTCGGCCTGGTTTGCCCCCTTCTCGGCGGCGCAGCAACCACCGTGAGCATCCCGATGAGCCTGACACTGAACTCCGGCCAGACTACGTGGCTCGGTCTCGACGTCAGTCTCAACAATGCAATTACTGCTCCTACCACCACGACCGTCGCTGCCGATTTCACGCAGGCCAACACCTTCGCGGCCATCACAACTCCTCGCACCGGCACGCCCTCCGGTGCTTTCGACACCATTGGAGATTTTATCGGCACCGTGACGGCCCTGAGTCCCAGCAGCATTACGGTTCAAAACACCATTACGGGGCAGTCGCTGACCGCAACTCTTAGCTCAGGCACTCACTTTGACGCCGCTCCCAGCACTTACAGCAACTGCAGCAATGGCAGTTCTTGTATCGCCAAGGGTAGTGTCGTCAGCATGGATGCTGCGCTAACAACCTCGAGTACCTTAGTGGCTACCGAAGTCGATGTTCTGGATGCGGCCGCCATTGACGAGGTAGAAGGAGTGATCATCTACCCGCTACCGAATGAACCTACCGGCGTCGTCGGCATGATTCTGGCCGACAAAACTTCCACGGGCGACAGCGCTACGTTGGGCGCCAGCACAACAACTTATGGCACGCCAATTCTTGTCACTGCCAGCACGAACATCAATTACGTTATAGATGAGAAGAATCTTTCGAATATCATCACGCCAGTCGGTTTTTCTGGCAGCGGCGACCTTCTGGCCGGTCAGCAGATTCGCGCCCAAGTAACCAATGTGGCTTCCCCTACTTCGGGGATCACAGCAACCGCCACGAATGTACTTCTGCGGTGGTCGCGATTCAGCGGCAGCATAAACACCGTTGCCGGCAACAACTTCTCGGTGGCGAGAATTCCCACATACATGAATGTGTTCAATGCCAATCTGCCCTTGGCGCCGTTGGTTTTCACTTATTCAAACGGGACTCTGTTCGACGGCGTGACCGGTACAGGCGACCCGAACTTTGTGGTAGGAAAGTCCGTGGCGATTCGCGCGCTCTACCTGAATCCTCTTACAAGCACGCCGCCGTTCCAGGCGGCCAAAATTCGCGTTCCATAAGTTTTTGCCGCCTCCGCAAAAGGCAACGGGCCCTGGAAGTTCCGGGGCCCGTCTTCTTTTTGTGTCTGTGGGTTTTTGACGGAGCGGCTCAGACTCCACTCACCGTGGTGTTTGGCGGCAGCGGCGTACCGACGTGCGCCGTCGGCGGGGGCGGAATATTCGGCGCCATAACCGGTTGCAGGCGCCGATAGGCTGCCAGCGAAATCGCCCCGATGCCCCAAAGGATTGCCGCGATTTTGATCCAGCCCCCGATGAATGGCACGGCCATGCAAGCGCGCAGGATCAACATCCCGATGGCCATGCGGCCAACGAGCGGCCAAGTTTCGTTCGTCCGGCCAAGAATCCAGCTGCCGACCGCTGCGCCAACGACGATCTGCGAAAAGTAAAGAGAGGCGAACCAGAGGAAGAACGCTGAAATTCCAACAAACAACCCTACGACCGTAACGCAGGTCAATACCGCGGCGATGGGCAGCGCAAATCCTACCAGGACCCCGAGTCCAAACGACGCGCCGACGCTTTCCACGTTTGCCGTGGCTTCTTTGGAGAACTGCGGCAGAACCCACAGGAGGACAAGTCCAAACAGGATGAAGGCAGAGGCCCAAATCACGCGCCAAACGTAATATCCCCCGCCTCGCTCGTTGCGTGCGTGTTCGATCTTTTTGAATGTGAGCGGATAGGCGAGCTTGGCGCCGGAGGCCACGTCAGCAGGATTGTTGCCCTCAAAGCTGGCCTTTCCTCCGATCGAGGCGTTGCTGCCGATGTTCAGAGAGTCGCCGTGAACGCGAATTTCTCCCTGAATGCTTCCGGCAATCGAAGTCTCCGCTGATGCGAAAGCAAGCACATCTCCGCCGACTGAGCCGTCCACGGTGAGGGATTTGCTGAAGGCCGTCACACTATGACCGACCTTTCCTGAGGAATCGACGGCAGTGGTTTCGGAAAAACTGGTTACGCTGCGCCCCACGGTGCCGGTGATCGTCAGGTTATTGGAGGCGTTTCTAACGCTGCCTTGCACCTGACCGTCAATCCGCAGACTCTGACACGCACAAAACACCTCTCCCGTGACGTGACCGGAAATCACCACTTGTTTGCCCGCGATATAGACGTCGCCATCCACCGTGCCGTCAAGCCGCACGTTCTCGCCGGTCGCATATAAATCGCCTTTAATGACCTCGTCTTTCTTAATCTGCACCGAATCCGCCTTCCGAAATTCCATTGCCGAGGCAGGAGTCGCAAAAGCCGCCAACAGCCCCAGGCTCGCAAACATCACCGCCAGCGCCGACGCCCTCTTCAAATACCTGCGGAAAAGGAACGCTCCGAACCCGGCGACAGAAGCAAGGGCAACGAATTCGACCAACGTGAACATGGATTGCCATCCTTTCCAGAAGGCGCCTTGAAACAACAGCAAGCTCAGCAAATTGGTGCCGCCGAAGCCGGCTTGCTCGAGCTGTTGTTCCGCGGGCTCGATATATCCAGTGTAGAGGGCGTAAACGCCGAGCGCGGCCAGACCGAAGACTACGCCCCAAATCCATTGCATGGATTTCTTGACCCGCGCGCGAAACTCTGCGATCCGTGCCGGCAGCGGCTCGTCTTCTTCGAGCATTGAACGCGTGAGGAGCCGCGACTCCCGGTCCAGCGCGCGGAGCAGGGTCATGCACGAAGTGCACGTCTGCGTGTGCAAAGACACTTCCTGGGCGCTCTCCCGGTCGAGCTGCCGTTCGACGTACAGCAGCAGCGTTATTTCATCGAGATGTCTGTTGGGTGTGTTTTCCTGTTCGCTCACCGGGTCCCTCCCACCGCCAGCGCGCTGTTTTCTCCCAGCGCTTCACGGAGTTCATGCCTCGCGCGCAGCAGCACCACCCCCACGAAGGGCCGCCGCACGCCCAAAGCATCTGCAATTTCGTCGTAGCTCATGTCCGAGTAATAGCGCATCACAAGCGCCATGCGCGCGCGCGCGCCTAGTTTGTCGAGCGCCTTGCGCACTTCCTCGCTCGTGCGCTCCTCAATCAGTTTTTCCAGCTGGTTCGGCTCCGGCGCTTCGAGCGGCAGGTCGTCTATATCTTGGGTGTCTTTATCGTGCCGCGCTTTGCGCCGCCGTAGCATATCCCAACAATGGTTCGCGGCAACCCGGTAGAGCCACGCGGTGAACGATCGGCCTGGATCGTATTGAACGAGCTTTTCGCGCAGCTTCATAAAGATCTCCATCGTTGCGTCTTCAGCGTCCTCCTGCGTGGGCATGGCCCGCCGGCAAAAGCGGAATATAGCCGGTGCAAACTCCCGGTACAAATCGCCCCAGGCCTGGCTATCCCCAGCCCGGGCCCGGACGATTAAATCCGTAGGCTCCGTTTTTCCCGGCGCGCTCATTCGGCCTGGTCTCAGCGGTTCCATAACTAGTACGCAGAAACGGGGACAAAACTATCACAAATCGCAATTTGGACCGAAGGGAGGCGAGCAGCGATTGAGGCTGAGGCTCAAGTTAACCGCAATTGCCCTCCCCCTCCCCGCTTTCGATGTAAGTGTGGCAGTCAAAGGGCTTAGCCAGGCAACCGCGGTATTTGCGGAAAATAAAGGGCTTAGAGGGGGCCTCGGTAGAGCGGCGGCTTGTCCGACGCAGGTGGGCCCACAACCCGGCGGCGTAGCCGAGGCCAGGGCCGCTACTCCAGACTCAAAAAATCAAAATGAAATTCCGGCCTGAAGGGCCATCTGGCGCGGCTCGCTACTTTTTCGACGATGCGATAGATTGGAAGATTGAGCACTGCGCGATGCGAGCGCTAGGTGTGCGCACAACGAGCTATGCCGGAAAAACTTCCATCGCTCGTGATTGTCGGGCGGCCCAACGTGGGCAAGTCCACGCTGTTTAACCGGTTGACGGGCACGCGCCGTGTCATCGTCACCGACGAGCCCGGCATCACGCGCGACCGCATTTATGGCAAGGCAGAATGGCAGGGCCGCGTGCTCGAAGTCGTGGACACGGGCGGAATCGTCCCGGACGATAAGGCCCTGATTCCCGCCGAGATTTTTCGCCAGGCACGCGTGGCGATTGAAAATGCGGCGCTGCTCGTTCTGGTCGTGGACAGCTCCGCGGGACTGATTCCGCTCGATCAGGAACTCGCTCGCCTGCTGCGGACGACGGGACGTCCCTTTGTGGTGGCCGCAAACAAAGTCGATTCGCCGTTGCAAGAGACCAACGCGGCAACGTTCCACTCTCTCGGCGTGCCCGTTTTTCCCATCGCCGCTGAACATGGCACCGGAGTGGACGACCTGCTGGACGCCGCACTCGAACAAATCAAGGGACACGACGTTGAAGCGCAGGCGGAAGAAAAGAAGGTGATTGAAATTGCGATTATCGGGCGCCCCAACGTAGGGAAATCCACGCTTCTAAACCGCATGGCGGGCGAAGAACGCTCGATCGTATCGCCCATTCCTGGAACGACAATGGACAGCGTGGATACGGATGTCGTGCACCAGGGGCGCAGCTATCGTTTTGTCGACACGGCTGGAATCCGGCGCAAGGGGAAAACCAACTTGGTCGCGGAGAAGTTGAGCGTGGTCATGGCCCGCCGGGGGCTTGAGCGTGCCGATGTCGCCATTCTGGTCATTGACGGCGAACAGGGCGTCACGCAGGGCGATGCGACCATTGCGAGCTACGCCGAACAGTCGGGACGCTCAGTCATCATCGTGGTCAACAAGTGGGATCTTGCGGTCGAAGCGGCACGGCGGGCCGCCGATGAAGCGGCAAAAACCGCGAAGGGCAAGGCCAAGCGCGCAGAAAATGCCAAGCCAGCGCAGCACGAGATTGACAAGGGCCAGCTCCTGTTCGAATACGAAAAGATGGTCAAAGAGAAATTCAAGTTCCTGAGCTACGCCCCGGTTCTATTTCTTTCGGCCAAGACCGGCGAGCGCGCACAGAAACTGTATCCATTGATTGACCGAGTGGCGGCCGCTCGCGTCCGCAAAATTCCCACGCCAGAACTCAATCGCTGGCTCAAGGAAGAGGTCGACCTGGGACGCGCGAGCAATCCGAAAGCGCGGCCCGTACGCATCTACTACATCACGCAGGCCAAGATCGCTCCACCTGTTTTTTTGCTGTTCACGAATCAGAAGAAGCCGTTGCACTTCGGCTTCGAACGCTTCCTTGAAAACCAGCTGCGCGCGAAATGGGAGTTTCCCGGCACGCCCGTGCGTTTTATCCAGCGCCTGAAGAAACGCGGCGAGAAATCGGCATCAAGCGAATGACGTCTGTGGCAAACCGGGCGATTGACTTGTCGAAGCTTTCGCCTAGGATAAAGAGTGTCTCCGCGGAATAGAATCAAGTAATGAGCAGCGCAGGTGCGAAACTCTCTGGCGACGAGCGCCTCTATCGCATTGGCGAGGTCAGTAAGCTGACCGCCCTGAAGCCGTTTGTATTGCGCTACTGGGAAACGGAATTCCCAATGCTGGAGCCGGTGAAAAGCCCGAGCGGCCATCGCCTGTACCGGCAGCAGGACGTGGACTTGGTTCTGAAGATCAAACGGCTACTCTATGATGAGGGCTTCACCATTGCCGGCGCCCGACGCTACTTGCGGGAATCCGCAAACGGCGAGCATGTGGAGGCGAACACAAGCGAGGCTGCCAATGCCGCTGGTCCAACAACTCACCTGAACCGCAAGATGCTCCTCGATTTGCGCGACAGCCTGCGCAGTTTCTTGACCCTTCTTGAACGCAAATGATAGCCTTGGACTTATCAGGTCAGCCCGGTTCTCGCGGCTGACGCGGTCGGGACGTAGCGCAGCCTGGTAGCGCGCACGCTTGGGGTGCGTGAGGTCGCGAGTTCAAATCTCGCCGTCCCGACCATTTCCTTCCCGGGTTGCCCTGCGCTGGCTCACTGTCTGCTCTAGGCCTATAAAATAAAACTGCCCTGCGCACACGATCCGCGCAGGACAGCTCGAATCTCGCGCCGGTGCCGTGCGCTCGGTGAACACGCCCGCGTCGACCGGGCGTTGCAAAGGCTATTGCTGGTCCTGCACTACAGGAATCTGCGAGGCCAGCTGGAGATCGATCATCGACTGGAGGCGACGATCATACTGAAAGAAAGTGGCGACGGTCTTGCCCGAAACAACCTTACTGAAGATCGGAACATACTTGATCCGCAGTTGTACTACTTGCTCATCGACCGCTAGCGACCGCTTGAGCAGGCTCGATGCCTGGTCATCCGTCATGGTGCCCCATTCGTTGGCATATTCCTTGATCAGCGCGTACCTCTGGTCATTGATCTTGACCAGTTCCGCCGTGTATTGATCGTAGAGGGGCCAGAACTTGGTGGCTTCGGTATCCGTCAGCTTCAGATTGGCAGCGATCAACTGCTTCTTCTTCGAACGAATGTCTTGCCGGAGCAACTGAATATCCTGGTCCGTGACCTTTTGAGAGTCGGAAGCTGAGGACGCGGCAGGCTTCGACGTGTTGGCCTGCGCCAGGGCTTTCGGACCGCAAACGAGACAAGCCCCCGCCAAAACCATCAGGGCAACGGTTTTCTTGTTCACAAATATTCTCCTTGTCAAGACGCGGCGAGCAGCGGTTAAGGGGCGGCGCAACCTGCGAACCACGCCTGCGCATGATGTTTGATTGAACAGGTCATCTGAAAAAACGTCCGGCCGTCCCCTCGTTGGGCGGAGTAGGAGACTTTGTAAAGCAACAGCACTACGAACAGATGAACTGTGGGGATGGATGTTAAAGCCTTTTGCCGATTTTCACAAGGCGCGCGGGAAGGTCTCGTGCGGCAAATCATATTCCACAAGCAAGGGTGGGATTCCGCTGTTTTCGCGTTCGCCAAAAGAGGTACAATCGCGAATTCGGAGAGGTGTTTTTCCCGTTCCGAAGGAGAAGCCGCATGAGAGTACGCCTCGCGCTAGTGTTGTTTGCTGTGTTGTTGGCGACTTCGGCCGGTGGTTCCCCCGCGCAGGAGCCAAAAACCGCAGGCACTGCAGCAACAGAGGGAGTGCTGAAAGCGGGCGACGTTGGAGCAAAGTTATTTCCCGACAAAGTTTATTTCCGGGGACAGGTCGGCACAGCGCAGATGCGCAATACCGGTGGCGTGCGCTATTCGGACGGCTTCCTTGTGCTGGCTGCTCTTGTTGACAGCTCCGGCTATGCTTCAGGCATCAAGGAAAAATACCAGGCGTATCTCATCACGGATGTGGCGATCGAAATCGGCGGGCAGACGCTCAAGCCGGGCGCTTACGGTTGCGGGTTCATCGAAAACAACAAATTTGTGGTGATGGATTTGGGAGCGAACGATTTGTTCCAGGTCACATCGACAAAAGATGCGGAAATCAAGCGCCCCATACCACTGCAATTCATCATCGCGTCTGAATCAGGGAAATATCGCTTGTACCACGGCCGCGACTACGTAGAGTTTCACAGAACGAAGTAAAGAAGCGCAAATCTTCGTTGCCTTGCTCGACTCCGCTCGCAGACGCCTAATCGCCGGCGCCCTAGGCATTCTTGATCTGCCCCGACGCGGCATCCCACGTTACGATAGCGCGCCGGAAGTAGGACTCGTTGGCCATGTGGCAGGCAAGCGCGGCATTGTGGCCAAACACCACATCTTCGGTTAGCGGCTTGCGGTTGCGCACTCCCTGAAAATAATTCCAGAGATGGGGCCGCAGATCATCCCAATCGTCGCCCTTGTAGTTGAGCGTCTCAGCCAGCGGTTCCTTGCCCGGAGCCGGGTCGTGCTCCTCGTGCCACTTCTTGTAATACGCTTCGCGCATGTCGTGCGGGAAGCTCGTGGCATAGTAGCTCGGCGCCGAATCCTCTCCGGTCTGCGGATAAAAGGTGATGGTGAATTCGGTGGCCTCGAGAATTCCCTTGGATCCCTGGAAGCGGTAGATCTCAGGATTCTCGCATCCGAGATTGAGCCGCAAATAGACGGGGATTTTTCCGTATTCGAAAAGCGTGGCTTGCACGTCGGGCATATTGCGCCCGTCCGGGAAACGCAAAATCCCTCCCATCGACATCGCGCGCGTGGGCGGCTCGTTCCAACCGAGCATGTAGTTCATGCCGCTTACGAGGTGAACCAACAGGTCACCCGCGACGCCTGTGCCGTATTCTTTCCAGCAGCGCCACCTCGCAAAAATCTTGCCGTCGAACTCCCGCTTCGGCACAGTGCCTTGCCAGGTATCCCAATCGAGCGTCTGCGGAGAAAGGTCCGGAGGAATCGGGTAGACCCAAGCGCCGTTCGGGTCGTTGCGCCCGAGAGAGCCTTCCACGAGATTCAAGTCGCCAATCACGCCTTGGGCCAGCATTTCTTTGGCTTTCGCGCACAACACGGAACTGACGCGCTGCGAACCGATCTGCGTGATGCGGCCGCTTTTTTTTGCAGCCTTCACCATCTCGATGCCTTCCGCGGGGCTGTGAGACATCGGCTTTTCGAGATAGATGTCTTTCCCGGCGCTCACCGTATCAACGAAGACTTGTTTGTGCCAATGATCGGGAACCGCGGCGATAATGCAATCGATCTCCTTGTTATCGAGCAGTTCCTTGTAGTGGCGCGTGGTGGTGATCTTCGGCCCGGCAATTTCTTTTGCCAGCGTGTGGCGCCCGTCGTATAAATCGGCCGCAGCGACGCACTGAACTCCCGGCAAACTCACCGCGGTCGCGAGCAACCCGTTGCCCTGCATGCCGACGCCAATGATGCCGAAGCGGATGGTGTCGCTTGGCGCCGGCAGTTCCCACGCGGCGGGAATCCGCTCGGGCTCGAGCAGCATGCGTCTCGAGGTTATTAGCGCGCCCGTAGTCGTCGCGCTGGCTTGCAGAAAGGACCGGCGCGTCATCGTGTTTTTGCTCATGTGTGTCTCCGAGGTAGAGCTTCTTGAATAGCGATTGTGACTTCGATCTACGGCAGGGATTGCATGCTGACTTCCTTGAAAAACACGACGTCGTTGTCGCTGTGATTTTGAAGGCCCATGTAGCCTTCGGCGGGCCGCGGGCCGCGCTGCGGTTCGAAATCGAACTTGCGCTCGGGAACGGGTTGGCCCTCAGTGTAATCCGTGACCTTTACTCCGTTGAGTTCGACAACCGTGTGAGGTCCCTCAATCGTGATCAGCAAGGTGTTCCACTCCGGCCCTGGTTTGCCCGGAAACGCGAGCGGCTTGCTCAGTGAGTATAGCGTTCCGGTCACGTGATATTGGTCTTCTTGTGACGTCTCCGGATGATTGTCGATCTGCACTTCGTAGCCGTAGTGGACCGGCATCCAGGCCTCGCGCGGCTCAATTGGAATGCGGATAAACACACCCGAATTGTCGTTGAAGTCGCGCATCTTATACACCACGCGGATGCGGCAGTGGCCGACCTTTCCTCCTGTCCAATACAGCAGGCCCATCCCGCCATGGGTTTGAATCAGACCATTCTCGACCGTCATATCTCCCTTACCGACGTGTTTCCATCCCGTCAAGTCTTTCCCGTTGAACAACGGTTTCCACTCGGCTTCGGGCGTCCGCGCGGCAATCAGGAGCGCCGCGGCAGTTACGATGAGAAGCGCACTCAGCCTTTTCATCAGACACCTCGCTAGAGTCCTAGGAAGCAAACACATTTCGCACCATAAACAACAAATTCGCGGGACGCTCCGCGAGGCGCCGCACAAACCACGGATACCAGTAGCTCCCGTACGCCACCAACACAATTGAACGGCTGCCTTCCCGCGCCAGGCGTTCCTGCTCGGCGCGCTGAATGCCGTAAAGCATCTGCACTTCCAGTTCGCTCAGGGGCAGCCCCCGGGCCCGCACGTGATCCGCCAGCCGCCGGATCAGCGGCACATCGTGCGTGCCGAATGCGGCGCGAATGCACCGTCCGGCCATCTTGGCCTGCAACATTTCCTGCGCCAGCGCGAAATAGTTCTGATCGACGTCCGATTTTTTCGGAAACGCTACCGAGGCCGCCTCGTTGTACGCCCCTTTCACCAATCGGATGGAAGGCTTCAGGGGCAAAAGGTCGGCGAGGTCTTTCTTCGTGCGGTAAAGATAGGCCTGCAAGCAGATGGCAGTATTCGGGTGGTTTTTGAGCGCGCGCCGGTAAAGGTCTAGCGTCACGTCGACATAGTTGCTGGCCTCCATATCCACCCAGACGATGGAGTTGCCGTTCTCGCGCTGGATAATCTGCTCGAGATTTTCGAAACAAAAATCCGGCGAAAGGTCGAGGCCGAGTTGCGTCAATTTAACGGAGATCTCAGTCGGCAACTTCAGTTCGTGCACGCGCCCGAGGACTTCGAGGTAATGTTCCGCGACACGGCGGGCTTCGCCGCGGTCGGCAACGTTTTCACCTAAATGCGTGAAGACGGTGCCGATATTTTTCTGCTGCAGCTTGCGAGCTGCATCGAGCGCCGCTTCAAGCGTTTCCCCAGGCATGAAACGCGAAACGCTGCGCCGCACGAACGGATATTTCACCGCGTGTTCGCGCAACCACAGGTTCTGCGAGGCGGCAAGCAACAGCGAGCGCACAAGCGCCATGGGCCTATTCAGCCTCCGCGGGGGAGCAGGTACAAAAGGGAAAGGTTCCGTGGCCCATTCTAGACCAAAGTGGAATATAGCAACATCGGATTCTGGTTGAGCCTTCATCGTCAGGGCGAAGGGAAGGCGGATGGTGGAAGGGACAAGGCTTGAGAAAGGAGTTTCGAGAGCTGCTTCGGCAGGCTGCGCGCCTCAGCGCCGAGCTGCGCTTCGCTTTCTTCGCGCGCGCTGGCCATTGCGCTGAGCTCAGTTCCCGGAGTCGTCCTCATCAAATCCTCGGCTCTGTAGAAGCAAGCGAACACGAGTTTTTCCGGCTGCTTTTGGCGCCGCAGAAATTTCCCGAAGTTGTACCAGTCCGTCGCGGCCGCCTGTTCCGAGACCTGCGTTTCATCCAGTATCAGAGCCTGCTGGAACGATTGAGCGGCGTCTCCGAAGGCACCAGACTGTTCCTGGGCCGTCGCGGCATGGGCGAGCGCGAGGCTTTGCAGGCTAGCGTTCTTGATGCGCTCCGCAAACTGAGCTGCCGCATTGTATCCCCGGATCGCCTCGTCGTTTTTTTGTGCTGCGGTGTCGGCGTCTGCCACTTTGATGAGTGCGGAAATCACAGCCGGGCCTTCGCCCACATGGTCACCAAGGTGTTTGGCAACAATTTGTAGATAGGCGCGATAGTGCCTTGCGGCCAACTGCATCTCCCCCTTTTGCTCCGTGGCCTGGGCAAGGTAGAGCTGCGCGTTGGTCTGCATGGGATCGGCGGTCACGGCGCGCTGCCAGCTTTCAATCGCCTCGTCGGTGTATCCAAGACGGTCCGCGAGGAGCCCGTAGTTGACCAGCGCATTCGCATTCTGCGGGGCGCGCTGCAACACTTTCTGGTACAGCGCAAACGCGACTTCGGTTCGCCCCGCTGTGATCAAGGCGCGCGCGTAGCTTTCTTGCAAAGCGAGGTTGCCCGGGCTCACCTCCGCGGCGCGTCCGAACGCCACGAGCGCCGCATCGCTGTTTCCCGCCGCCTGAGCAGCATGTGCCAGCCGCGTCTGCAATGCGCTGTCGTCCGGATTCAGTCGCGCCGCGCGTTCGATTGAGGAGAGGCTCCTAGACACGTTCGCCCAGTAGAAATGCAACCGGTCAATCCCTCCCCAGACGAGCAGCACGACGACGGCGCCAATTCGGAGGGCGCGCGCCGCCAAAGTTTTGCCCGCGAACCGCTGGAACGTCGCGGCAACGCGGCTGCCCCCTCCAGCGGTGTCGGCCGCTTCACGCTCGCGAGTATCCAGCAAAAACGAGGCGATGCGCGAATCGCGCAATTTCCAGATCGCGCCGTCCAGAATGAAGTGGTGAAGATTCACGAGTGCCGTGAAGATCAGAAAACTCGCCGCAAAGTCGGCGTGAAAGAGCCGACTCACGATCCAGGGTCCGGGCACAAATAGTGCGATGCCGCCCGCCCCCAGAGTCAGCAGGTAGCGCGCGAATCTCCACGAGGTCTGTCTCGCGGCTTTTGCCTCTTTTTCCTGGTAATAAGTCGTAATCCAGAGATATTGGGCCGAATGCAAGACTGCCAAGATCCCGCTGGAGTAGCGGGTCTGTGGGACTTCCTTGCCGCTCGCGAGCTCAATCAGCGCGGGGAGTAGAAACCAAAGGAACTGCGTTGTAACGAGCGTCGCTGTTGGCAGTAGGGCTTTCCAGTTGTTTCGTCGCGCCATCGAAAACAACGCCCACCCGCTGGCCGCGATGAAGAAAAGACCCAGCATGGCGCGTGCCGGCAAAGTAAATTTGGCAGGTAGTCCCAGGGAGAGAATCAGCGCGTCGCCCGAAGGCCCTGTATGGAAGCTGAACAACAACATCAGGTACGAAGCGATGAAGGCAAGGTGCAGCGCTTCTCTTTCGCGATGGGCCGGCGAAAGGCTGGCGCGGCGCGCAAACATCATCATCAGTCCGAAATTCTGCCCCGTGTAATGCCACGGACTCCAGCAGATATACAGCGTGAAAATCCACGGCAGCAACGGGTACCACAGATGCGCGATCAGCCCGGCACAGGTCAGCATCAAAGCCACGTGAACAGTAAAGAACCGGTATTTTGCGAACTCGTCGTAGGAGTGGTAGGCGCGGTAGACCGTGGCCATGAAGTGCGGATAGTTGAAGAAAAGAGCGAGCATGTAAAACGCGAATGACCAACCCGCTGCCTTTGAGCCGGAGACGTAACTTGTCAAAAGCAGCGGGGGGCTGACCAGGCACCGCAACCAACCACAAGGTCAATCCACGGCCCGTAAATCCATGAGCTTGGCGTGGATGTGTCTTTTGCGGGAGCGCGTGCCGCGGGACCGGGGGACATGACGATCGTTCGGGACATTTCTTTCGAGGGTAGCGCGTTCCTCGACAACTTAACGGGTAACGCCAGAGAGCGATTGCGGAATGAGTTACGCTTTTCCGCGACCCCTGGGAACGACACCCGGCGCAAGGCGTGTTCCCGTCACCTTTTCACTGACTTTTCGACTTGAACGTGATATATCCGAATCTCCCTACTTCATGCATCTAATTTATTATGAGCATCTTGAGAGGAGGAATGGCATGCAACATTACAGCACCTGTGTCCGGGTGGCTTTCGTTTTCGCCGCATTTCTGTTGCTGAGCACTGGATCGGTTTGGGCTCAGACCGCACCGGCGGCCTCGGGATCCGCCACTTTTACCGTTACGGCCGTGGGCAAAAAAGCGGAAGCGCCGCCCATAGGAAAAGATGACGTGCAGCTTACGCAGGGCAAGGAGCGCAAACAAATTCTGGATTGGAAGAAGAGTGACAGCCTGTTTCTCGCCATCCTGATTGATGACTCCATCGATACCGGCGCAGGTGGCCAATGGGATTATCTGAAGGAATTCATTGCGGCACAGCCTGCCAGCACGCAAGTAGCCGTCGGCTATATTCGCAACAACGTCACCATGCTGGCGCAGGACTTCACGCCCAATCATGAACTGGCCGCCAAAGCGCTGCGCTTGCCTCTTGGTGCGAGCGCGCTTGGTTCGAGTCCTTACC
>Ga0306920_100000114_pt1 | contig 96157 bp, 84 predicted proteins | sample flu12Cox44000170_FD_204666 | JGI IMG/M metagenome (GOLD analysis project Ga0306920, IMG submission 204666) | Lab enrichment of tropical soil microbial communities from Luquillo Experimental Forest, Puerto Rico - flux4day.12C.oxic.44.000.170 (v2)... | ecosystem: Environmental > Terrestrial >...
TGGTGGTGAATCTCAAGACTGCAAAAGAACTCGGGGTTACCGTCCCGCAATCGCTGCTGGTGCGTGCGGACGAAGTGATCCGGTGATTCTTCGACGCGAATGTCCGCTTTTGGCCGATAGCGGACATGACTTCATCGAGGGTTCACGCCGATGGACCATCATGAATCAGCCCACCCCCCCGCGTAGGCCATCGAGGTGCATGGTGGGGGGGCCGCGAAATGTCTGGATACACGAGCGCCACCTTCAACTCCTGAGCAATGTAGATGTAGGATGCGCTTACTTGGCGGGAGCAAGACAGTGTCCTGTTTGCCGGCGTTGAGAAGGGCCGTACACCTCGAATGCGGCCCGCTACCTGAGCACCCAATCAGGAGAGGAAAGATGAATCGCATACGGAGCCCGCTGTTTGTGTTTATTGCGGTCATGATGGGCGTCTTCGTGACCCCTGCGATGGCGCAGCCGAAGCCCAATATCCTTGTCATCATGGGCGACGACATCGGGATGTGGAACATCAGCACGTACAACCGCGGCATGATGGGCTACCGGACACCCAACATCGATCGCATCGCCCGAGAGGGGGCCATCTTCACCGACCTCTACGCCCAGCAATCCTGCACCGCCGGGCGTGCCGCGTTCGTCACTGGCCAGTCGGGCTTCCGCACCGGCTTGCTCAAGGTCGGCCTGCCGGGTGCCAAGGAGGGATTGTCCGACAAGGACCCGACGCTCGCGGAGTTGCTGAAGCCGCAGGGCTACGCGACGGGGCAGTTTGGCAAGAACCACCTCGGTGACCGCAACGAGTTTTTGCCGACGGTACACGGATTCGATGAGTTCTTCGGCAACCTCTACCACTTGAACGCAGAGGAAGAGCCCGAGAACGTGGACTACCCGAGGCCGCCCCAATACCCCAATTTCCGCGCTCGGTTCGGCCCGCGCGGCGTGCTCAAGTGCGTCGCCAGCGATACAGACGATTCCACCGAGGATCCGCGCTTTGGCAAGATGGGTAAGCAGAAATGCCAGGACACCGGCCCGCTGACTAGGAAGCGTATGGAGACAGTGGACGAGGAATTCTTGACCGCTGCGATGAACTTCATCGACCGCCAGGTCAAGGCAGGCAAGCCGTTCTTCGTCTGGTTTAATTCAACACGCATGCATATCCACACTCACCTGAGGCCGGAGTCGGAAGGCAAGACTGGCCTAGGTGTGGAAGCCGACGGTATGGTCGAGCACGACGGCATGGTGGGCCAGCTTCTCAAGCAGCTCGACGACCTCGGCGTCGCCAACAACACCATCGTCCTCTACACCACCGACAACGGCGCGGAAGTATTCTCGTGGCCCGATGGTGGCACCACACCGTTCCACGGCGAGAAGAACGCGAGCTGGGAGGGCGGCTACCGCGTTCCCGGCATGATCCGCTGGCCCGGCGTCGTCAAGCCGGGCACCGAGATCAACGGCGTCGTGTCACACGAAGACTGGGTGCCAACCCTCGTGTCAGCCGCAGGCGAGCCCAATGTGACACAGAAGCTGCTGACCGGCTACGCGGCAGCCGGCAAGACCTTCAAGGTCCATCTAGACGGCTACAACCAGACGGACTACCTCGCGGGCAAGGGCGAAGACCCGCGCAAGGAGTTCTACTACTGGACAGATGACGGCAACTTGGCCGGCTTGCGCTACGACCGGTGGAAGATTTTGTTCCTGGAGCAGCGGGCAGTCGGCTTCAAAGTTTGGTCTGAACCGCTGGTACCTCTGCGCGTACCGTTGATCTTGGACCTGCGCGCCGATCCATTCGAGCGCGCACCGGAGGAGTCCAGCTATTACGATGGGTGGCTGCTCGATCGGGCATATGTGCTTGTACCGGCCCAGGCGATCGTGGCGCAGCACTTGAAGACGTACGTCGATTATCCGCCGCGGCAAAAGCCCGGCAGTTTCACCCTCGACAATGTGCTGCAGAAACTGCAGGAAGGGCCTGCTGGCAAACACTGAAAACGCGCCGAGCGGCGATGTCCGCTTTTGGCCGATAGCGGACATTCCTCGAAGTCCGCTTTCGACCCGAAGCAGACTTCGTTGCGGTGTCATGAGGAGGCGCTACGCGCGTCTCCATCGTCTCTTTCTGAGTCCTTGGACTGCGCGGGAGCACCGCACACCGACGGCCATGCGCAAGGCGTTTCAGGCAAGTCCCTTTAGGACTCTGCCCTAGGGGCACTCCCTCGCGCCATCGGCCAGGGCGCCAGCGTAGAAATCGGCGAGCCGGTAGGCATGCGTGGTCCCGCGGCTTCCCCGCTGCACATAACGCCCATAGGGCCCGATCTCGATCAACACTGCCTGCGGCGAGGCAGCGAGTTGCCGCGCTCGGTCCTCTGCGCTCTTCCAGCGGAAGCAGAGGTTGCGCGGATCGCTCGCCGGAAAGGCGCTGGGCAGCTGAATGGAGAGTGGCATGAACGTCGGTACAGCATCGACCGTGACGGTCGTGGTGCCGACTGCAAAGCCGCCCTGGGAGACCTGCCGCAGCGTCGAGTCGCGGTTCGCGAATTCCATGAGCGTGCTCTTCTGGTAGGGAAGATAAAGTCCCGCGGAGGGGGCGTCGGCGGGCGGCTCCTGGCCGAGCGAGCTCAGGCCGAGAGGGAAGGTCACGCGATAGGCGAGACGCACGCCGATGGGATGCCCGTGCGCGGAGAGCAACGGCTCGTCGGTGATTGTCTCGATGCGGGCCCTCGCCAGCTGCCGGGCGTGCCAGTAATGCTCGAGCAGACCAGGCGCGAGCGAGGCGGCGTAATAGGCAAACGGCAACACGACCCCGAAGATCGTGAACGGGAGGATAGCGTCCTTCCAATCGCGCACGCGAAAGATCGCCCAACCGACCCAGAGGAGCGCGGTGAGCGGGACCGCGTACGCCGCGAAGCCGATCGCGATGAGCTCGAACCAAGTAAAGAAGAGCCAGCCACCTTGCCCCTGCGAAAAGGCGATGACCGTCGCCAGCACCGGAACGCTTACCCAGTAAACGGCAGTCAGTTGCACGGCGCGGCGCGTCAGCGAGGTCATGGTGGGATCGGTGGCCTTCGATGGTGCGATGATCCGACCCTCACGGCCGTGGCTTCACGGATGATCTCCCGTTCTGCCGCGCAATACCTGAGGTAGCTCATTGGCTGCAGTGCCGTACCTAGCTAGGGCAACCATAGTCCGCTTCCGACCCAAAGTGGGCGCGCACGCAAATGCTTGCTTGACCCGCTTCTGCACACGCGTGTAGGGTCCATTTGCTTCTTTGCCGAAGCGCGCGAGCGAGGTGATTCAGTGATGAATCGGCGCACATTTATTGGCGGCGTCGTCGGCAGTCTCATAGCGTGGTCCTCCGCTGCCGTGGGGCAGCAAGTAAGAAAGCTCGCCCGTGTCGGCGTCTTGTCGCCGGGTTCGACCGGTTCCGGTGCCTTCGTGGCATTTGAGGAGGAGCTGCGTGCGCTCGGGTGGTTCGAAGGTCGAAACCTCTTGATCGATCGGCGCTACGCGGAGGGGCGTGCCGAGCAGTATGGTGTCCTCGCCGCTGAACTCGTCCGTCTCAACGTCGATGTCATCGTCCCTGCCGGCGGGCCGGCGTCGTTGCAAGCCGCCCGAGAGGCGACGAAGACCATCCCTATTGTGATGGTCGCATCATCTAGAAACCCGATCGGTGAAGGCCTCATCAAGAGTTTTGCGCATCCTGGAGGAAACATTACCGGCCTCGCGACTGCTCCAGCAGAGTTGGGAGGCAAACAGTTGGAGCTTTTGAAAGAAGCTGTCCCCGCGGTGTCGCGCGTTGGCATATTGTGGGACGCGACCACAGGGCCCTATCGCGCAACCAAGGAGATCGATACGTCGGCGCGTTTCCGGCGAGTTGAGATCCTTCCTTTCGAGGTGCGCGAGCGCGCTGACTTCGAACGTGTCATCGCCGACGCCACGAAAGCGCGAGTCGGTGGGTTAGTTGTGGTTGGCAGCCCAATGTTCGTTAGGTATCGAAGCGACATCGCTGACCTTCTTATTAAACAACGTCTACCTGCGATTGGATTGTGGCGCAGCCAAGCGGATGCCGGTGCTCTTATGGCCTATGGACCGAGCCTAACCAACGAATTTCGCAGTGCAGCGATCTATGTGGACAAGATACTCAAAGGTGCAAATCCTGGTGACTTACCCGTCGAAGAGCCAACGAAATATGAATTGGTGATCAATCTGAAGACCGCCAAGGCTCTTGGCCTCACGATCCCGCAGTCACTGCTGCTGCGCGCGGACGAGGTAATTCAGTAGCTCAAGCAATTCACCGGCTTAGTACATCCTAATGGCTACGGCAGAAGGCCTAAGCTCGCCAAGAGGGCCGGTCAATCTCCGGACATCAGCCAAACGACGTATTGACTGTTATGGGAAGTCCGCTTCCGACCGGCCAACGCTTCTTTCGTGCGCATCCCGTGCGTGGGTTTTCTACGTGACTTTCCACCGTGCATCGCGTCAGAATGGCCGCAATCTCTAATTGGCCCTCAAGCTTCCCCGCGAGAACCGGCATGCACTGTCTGGCTTGGCGGGACGCCGAAGCGCTTTCGGTACTCAAGCGCAAATGTCGTGATGCTGCGGAATCCGAACGCCGCGGCCACCTCGGCGATTGATACAGGTGTACCCGCGAGTACGTTATGCGCCTGGTCCAGCCGAACGTTGCGGACGTGCGCGACCGGCGTCACGCCACGGAAGTCACTGAATAGCTTGTCCAGTGTGCGCCAGCTCACGCCGCAGTGGGCCGCGAGCTGTGCGACGGTGAACCTCACTCCGAGGTGACTTGAGATGAATCGGTCCGCTCGCTTGAGGAGGTAAGGCTCGAGCGGGCGGCTCGGAGCCGTCGGCGCAGGCGCCGCAGTATCCGGCTGCGCGCCGCTAACGCCTATCAGTCGCAGATATCGGCGATAACTCGCCCGCGCTTCGATTCCATTGCCTAGCGCATCGAGGACGATCGATCGGTCGTATTCTAGGAATTCGAGCAGCACATTGGCCGTTCCACCTTCGCGCGCAAGCCGAAGCGCGACGTCGAGTTCGTGCGCTGCCTCCGAATATCGTCCCAGGGTGCGAAGACCCCAGGCCAGATTCGAGCGCGCTACAATCTCGTCGTAGGTCGCGCCGCGGGCCTGCAGGATGCGCAAGCGTCGTCGGATCGGCCGGATCGCGCGCTCGGCCCGACCCAGCAGAATCTCCAATCGCTCGATGTTTCCGGCGACGTACCACGCGGCGAACTCGTAGCGCCCGCGCTTGGCGACGTCGCGTGCTCGCTCGAAGTAGTGTAACGCCTTGCGTGCATCGGCTTCCAACGGCAGGGCGTCCGCATGATCGAGCGACGACAGATGCGCGCGCGCGTGCGGTGTTTTCAGCTTCGACGTCGCGCGGTCGAACTCCACCGCACCGAGGACGTTGAGCACCTGGACCAGGACGTAATCGTCTTCACCGGCCTCCGCTGCCTCAATGGCGCGGTCGGCAAGCCGCGTCGCTTGCTCGTAGTCTGCAAGCGCGAGCAGGATCGCGATGCGAATGCGCAGCGCAAACGCCACCAGCGCCCAGTCGCGCTGCCGCTCAAGCTCCGGCAACACGCGGTCGATCGCACGATTGGCGTCCGAGTAGCGCCCCTGGTAGTACGCGAGCTCCGCGCGCCACACGTCGATACGAAGCTGCATTTTGCGGATCGACGGCCGCGGTGCTACGAGTTGCGTTCCTTCATCTAGGGCGCGCAGGGCGTCGGCATGGTGACCCTGACGCATGGCACAGAATGCGATGATGAGGTGCAGCTCGACCCGCCGCTTGATCGATCCCGCCGCCTGGCGGCCGATTGCGTCGCGCGCTGCCACGGCGCCCGCGCGGTAGTCACCGTTGCGTGCAACGTTCCATAGCTGCTGGACGTCCAGCGCCTTCGACCTAGGGTGTGGCATGCGGCATTGTTGCCGATTCCGGGGGCCACGCAGGCCTGCGATGCAAAGAAAATGCGAATTCCGATAGGTCGCGGGTGATCCCCGACTCCGCAGGGTGCCGGGAATCTAGAATGCTAGCCGTGTCGCTCTAGGCGGGGGCTCCTTCCATGACGTGTGGTCCGGCATTCGGTTGGCCTGGCTTCGCGGCGGCTTTTTGCGCACTCTGCGTGTTGTCCAGGGCGAGCGTCCAGCCCGACCCGAATGGACCCTGCGATCGATGATTTCGGGGAGGTACGTTATGAACCGCTCCCTCGCGCTTCTCCTTTGGCTGCTCGCGCCGCTTGGGGCATTCGCCGCGGACGACGCGACACCTCCCTGCGACGACAAGAACCACTTCATCCTCGATGCGCCATGCGGGCCCGACGTCACGACTTGGACCTGGACGGCCACGTCGTCCATGGCGATCGCGCGATTTGGGCACACCGCCACAAGACTTCGCGATGGGCGCGTGCTGATCAGCGGTGGCCGGACGCCGACCGGACCGACACGCAGTACCGAGATTTACGATCCCGTCACCCAAAGCTGGACGAGCGCCGCAGACATGAACGCGCCGCGCGCTTTCCACCTCGCGACTTTGCTGGCGGATGGGCGCGTGTTCGTTGTCTCAGGCGATGCGAAGCAGAGCTCCGCCGACCTTCTTCGCGTTGCGGGCACCAGCGAAATTTTTGATCCGGCGACCGGGCAATGGACGCTTACTGGCACCCTCGGAACGCCGCGCACAGGCGCCACGTTGACGGTCCTCGACGACAGCAGCGCCTTGTTGGTGGGCGGCGTCGACGTTGACGATGACGTCATCTCAAGGGCGGAGATTTACGATCGAGGTTCCGGAATGTGGCACTACACGGCGCCCATGGTGGTCGCGCGCTTCTGGCACACGGCCACGCGTCTCGCCGATGGGCGCGTACTCATCACCGCTGGGTGGGGCGACGATCTTTTAGATTCGATGACCGGCGATACGGAAGTCTATGATCCGGCGAACGATGCCTGGATCACCGTGACACCGCTCAGTGTTGCGCGCGGATCGGCGGCGGCGGCGTCGTTGGCTGACGGCAGCGTCCTCGTGATGGGTGGGTACACGGCAGAGCCGACCACGTATGCGACCTCGGACCGCTTGTTCCCCGACGGCCGGGGTACGCGTGACGCGGACTTGGTGCATTCGCGCGCGGCGCACTCGGCGAGCACTTTGCCTAACGGATCGATTCTCGTCACCGGCGGCTACGGCTACAACCCAGCGGCGGGCGTGCTGTCGTACCCCGGCGTGCTGTCTTCCACCGAGATCTATGACGCGACGACAGGAAGGTGGCTGGAGGTTGGTATGCTCAACGAGGGACGCTCGCTGCACACCGCGACAGTACTCGGCGACGGAACGGTGCTCGTTGTCGGTGGCTATACCGATGGGTACCTAACGTTGTCTAGCGCAGAGATCTTTGGGCCGCCTATTGTGAGATAGCGAGTCGAAGTTCCACGCACACGATCGCAACGTTCACCACGATTGCTCATCCATACACAGGTCTTCTTCTGGCCAGCCCAACGATCGGGCGAGCCGTCGATCGGATGTCGCCGGCTACTCGCGTTTGATGGAGCGCGACGAGGCGGGGACGCACGAGCGCTTGCGCGCCCTAAACCACGAGCTGGTCCGAATTTGCATCCGGCGTTCCAAGAGTGCCATCACGTTTTCATGGCCTGCTTGAGTCGATCCGCCATCATGAGCGAAACCGCGACCATTGACAGAGTGGAATTGATGCAACTCGCTGTCGGCATCGTGGCGCCGCCGGCGATGTAGAGGTTGTCGTGATCGTGGGTCCGGCAGTCGGCGTCCACGACCGAGTCGTTCGGGTTTCGCCCCATGATGGCGCCGCCCATCACGTGGTTGTTCGCGTTGTACTTGTCGGTGATCTTCACCTCGGTCGCCTCCAGCAGGCTCGCGATGTGCAGCAACGTCGGGCGAACCTTGTCGCCGCCCTTGCGGACATAGTCGCCCACGTCATATGTGACTTCGGGATGAGGAATGCCAAGCGCGTCCTTGCGCTCGGCGCTGAGCCTGAGGCGATTTTCCGGCTCCGGAAGGATTTCGAAACCAATCGAGAAATCCAGTGTGCAGGCCGCGCGGCGCCGGATCTCCGCGTCGAGGCGCTTACCGACGAGACCCATGGCCAGGGCAGTCACGCCCGCCGCGGTCGCCATCGACTGGTTGTTCATCATGATCCGATTCGCGGAATAGTCGGAGCGGAACGGGCCATCGCGGAAATCCACGATCGAGCTCTGCTGGACAGGTCCGTGGCCGGTCCACATCGGCTCCTTGGTGACGCATCCCATGTGCAATCCAGGGTGGTCCATCATGTTGCGGCCAACCTGGTCGGAGCTGTTTGCGATGCCGCGCGGATTGCTTGAATTCGCCGCGTAGAGCAGAAGTCGCGGCGTTTCGATGCCGTTCGCCGCGATGACAAAGGCGCGCCCCGTCACGCGCTGAGACTGCTTGTTGCGATCGTAGTAATGGACCGCCGTCACGCGGTTCTTGGCATCGGTGTCGATCCGGTAGACCACCGCCTGATCGATGAGGGTGGCACCGCCCGCGAGCGCCTTGTTGACATGCACCATGCCGTTGTACAGGGCGCCGATCGGGCAAATGGGCATGCAGCTGTTGCTGCCGCAGCAGGCCGGCCGGCCGTCGAATGGCTGGCTGTTCTTCGCCTGTGGGATATGGACGCACTTGTATCCTGCGCGCGTCGCCACTTCGGAGAAGCGCCGGTCGGCCGTCCCGTACGCGATCGATTCCATGACGTAAGGAGCGGAGCGCTGCGATGGCGAATGCTCCAGCGCGTTCGACGGGCCCGAGACGCCCATCTCGGTCTCGGCCTTCACGTAGTACGGCTCGAGGTCTCCGTAGGAGACGGGCCAATCCCGTCCGACGCCGTAGGTACTCTTCAAACGGAGATCGACGGGCAGGTGGCGCCAGCACAGCCCGGACCAATGCCAGGTCGTGCCACCGACCACGCGCAGGTAGCCCTGTCGGAACGCATCGGGATCGCGGCCTTTGAGGATCAGGTAGTCGTCGTTGCCGAACATCGGGAACGGCGCGTAGGGCGATTGCGGAAACGGGCTCTGCATGTCGCCATGCGCGCGATTGGCGGCAGGAAGGTTCATGAACCGCTGCCAGTAATCGCCTCGCTCGCCGCGCGGGCCGGCTTCGAGGATCAGAACCGACAGCCCGGCCTGCACGGCCTGGTGAGCGACCATCGCCCCGCACACGCCGGACCCGATCACTACGACGTCGGCTGAAGTCGGATTCGCCATCTCGCCTCCTGCACTCAGGACAACCTATAGAGGAGGCATCGCGGAGAGCGCCGGCAGCGGCAGGTTTCCCCAGGAATCGACCGCTCCGGCACAGTTGCCGGGGATGTGACTGCCGTCCGCGATCAGCGGGTACATGAGCGCATTGCCGAGCGCGACGAAGCGCGTCTGACCATTCACCGAAACCGTCCCGGTGTACCAGGCCGAGATCAGTGCAAGCAGCGCGGCATGTTTCGGCGTGCCGCGCACGCCCGCTTCCAGGCCTTCGACATCGGAATATTTCCCGGAAGATGCATCCGCGGCGAGGTCGTCGACCGCAGCGGCAAACGAAGCGTCCGACGCGCGCAGCGCCGCCAGGAGCGACGCGCCCAATTCCGGATCGAGCTTCGAACGGCCGGTCGCAAAGACCGACAGCGTCATGAACTTCTCTCCCGCCGTGGCGGCGTCCGCGGCGCCTGCCGCCTGCGCCATCGGAGCAGCCCAGGACGCGCTAAGGACAGGTGAAGCAAGCAGCAGCGCGAGTAACTTGCGGCGTTGAGTTTGCGCCTTGGCCTCGTCCGGCTGGATGAGAATCACCGAATGGGTATTGGGTGGCATGATCTTCCCGAGAGCTCCGTCGCACGTCTCGTGCGTATCGTCGCGCAGCTTGTTCTAGGTTTCGGACAAGCAGGCCCGCGAGTCAAGGCTAAGAACGCAGAAGCGCCTCAGGGCTTCGCCTCCTGGACGACTTCCTTGCGGAGTGCTGCGCGCTCTTGCGGGGTCATCTTGCTGATGTTCTTGATCGGCGATTGGGCCTTCGCATTCTTGTCGACCGGCGCGCTGCCCTTATGCGTCTGCAGCGAAAGCTCATCTGCCGCCGCTTTCATGCCCGCGTCCTTGTTCCTGTTCATGCCTTTCGCCTGCGTCGGCGTGGGTGTCATCGCTCCGCCCGAGGATCGCGACATGTCCTGCATGGCTTTTTCCTCCTTGGCGAAGGCGGCGGCTTTTTGCGCCTCGGTCGTGCCGGTCGTCGCGGGGGGTGTCGCGCTGCTTGTCTGTCCGAATGCGGCGAAACCTGCGAGCGCGACCGCAACGCCAAAAAATGCTGGCAGAGCTTTCGAGTAAGTCTTCATCGGCTTCCTTTCGTCAACGGACTTGATTTGTCCACGAGCTGGCGACGTCACCTGCAGTTCCATAGCCCGTCTTCGCCGTCGCATGATGAACGGATAGATCGCGAGCGTATTTCACGAAATGCGCGCCCATTGCCGAAAAGCGACAACAAGTCGGGCAAGACGGGCGCTCAGAGACCGAGCGCGGGGCCGGTCTAGGCTGCCGTAGGAGGTAATGGAGGCGGGGGTCGGAATCGAACCGGCGTAGACGGCTTTGCAGGCCGCTGCATGACCACTCTGCCACCCCGCCCGGGGTGTGGATCTCGCGCGAAGCGCGAACTGTACCGCGTCGAGGCTCGCGGCACTTCAAACTAAAAGGGAGAGCGCGCTTGCTCTCCCGTGAGAAAACTGGAGCGGGAAACGAGTCTCGAACTCGCGACCTCAACCTTGGCAAGGTTGCGCTCTACCAACTGAGCTATTCCCGCGAAGAGGTTGAATTCTAACAGGAAACAGTCCTCCGCTCAAGGCAGCGACGGATCTTGCGAAGCCCCGCATCGGCGGCCGAAATCCGTCGCCTCGGTCCTCGCGACTTGGCACGTAGCGATCGTGTTGTCGCTACTTCGACACCGCGGCAATCGCGTCCGCGACGTAGTCGATGTTCTTGGTGTTGAGCGCGGCGACGCAGACGCGCCCGGTCGCGATCGCGTACACCGAAAACTCGTCGCGCAGTCGGCGCACCTGTTCCGCCGAGAGTCCTGAGTACGAAAACATTCCGCGTTGTCGCGTCACGAACGAAAAGTCGCGGCCCGGCAGGCGAGACGCGAGTTTTTCCACCAGCGTCTTGCGCATCTCGCGGATGCGCTCGCGCATCCCGCCGAGCTCGATCTCCCACAGCTCGCGCAGCGCCGGCGTTGTGAGGACCGCGGCGACCATGGCCGCGCCGTGCGTTGGGGGACTGGAGTAATTGGCGCGTACGACCCGCTTCAATTGCGACGTGATGCGCGCGACTTCCTCCGCGTCCCCGGCGACGACGGTCAGCGCGCCGATTCTCTCGCCATACAGCGAAAACGACTTCGAGAACGAGCTGGCGATGAACAGTGGACCCGGCGTCGCAGCGAAGCGCCGCACGATCGCACCGTCCTGCTCGATGCCGGCCCCGAAGCCCTGGTACGCGATGTCCAGCAGGGGAACGAGCCCGCGCGAACGAACGGTTTCGAGAATGACGTCCCACTGCGCCTCGTCGGGATCGACGCCGGTCGGATTGTGGCAGCACGCATGCAACACGACGATCGATCCCGGCGCCATCGACGACAGGGCGGCGAGCATGCCGTCGAAGTCGAGTCCGCGCGTCGCGGTGTCGTAATACGGATAAGCCGAAACTTCGAAGCCGGCCCCCTCGAACAACGCGCGATGGTTCTCCCAAGTCGGGTCGCTGATCCAAACCTTGGAACCCGGCGCGAATTTGCGCAGGAAGTCGGCGGCAATCTTGAGACCGCCGGTCCCGCCGAGCGCCTGCACCGTGACGGCGTGGTTTTGCACGACGATGTCCGAATGCGCGCCGAGCAGGAGATGCTGGACCGCCTTGTCGTACGCCGGGATGCCATCGATCGGCAGATAAGCGCGCGGTGCAGCCTTGTCGGTCAGCTCGCGCTCGACCTTGCGCACGCACTCGAGGAGCGGCACCTTTCCGTCGTCGTCGCAATAAACGCCGACCCCGAGGTTCACCTTGCGCGGATTTGGATCCGCATTGAAGGCTTCCGTCACACCGAGGATTGGATCGCGCGGGGCGAGCTCGACCTTGCCGAACAGCGAGGCATCGAGGGGGTCGTTCATGGGCGGCGGGGAGGGGTTTGGAGGGCGCGCTATTGTACCTTGGTAGGATGGTCCGGAAGGCTTGCAACCGAGGATCGATGGCCCCACTTATAGTTGCGTTTTCCGTGCGTGCTTCGCGGATCGTGCGGCAGGCGCCCGCGGACCGTCGCGTCGATGACAGCGGCGTTGCGCCACGGCCTCCGACCCGAATCGCTCACAACTGACTCGACCACCGGCCGCCGACTCGCCTGCTCATCGCGACTCGTGTAGTGCTACCGATAGCGCCGCCGGGCCCAATCCTCCTGCCCTCTGATCCCTGAAATGGCCCGCAGCGACACTCGCCTCGAACCCGCGCCCAAGATTCCACCGGTCACGGCGCTGCGGACGGTCGCCCGGGTCGGGCGTTTTCTGCGGCCGTATCGCAAGCAGATCGTCTTCGCGGCCATCGCGCTGGTCGTCGCGGCCGCAGCGACGTTGACGATCGGGCAAGGACTCAAGTTCGTCATCGATCACGGCTTCTCGGCGGGGGACGCGGGTCAGCTCGATCGCACGCTCGCGGTGATGCTCGTGGTCATCGTCGTGATGTCGCTCGCCACGTACACGCGGTTCTACTTCGTATCCTGGCTCGGTGAGCGCGTCACCGCCGATCTGCGGCGTGCCGTGTTCGATCATCTGCTGACTTTGCCGCCGGGCTACTTCGAGATGACCCGCACCGGCGAGGTCATCTCGCGCCTCACCAATGACACCACGATGCTCGAGACCGTCATCGGTTCGAGCGCGTCGATGGCGATTCGCAATCTGCTGCTCCTGATTGGCGGACTGGTGATGCTGGTGCTGACGAGCGCCAAGCTCACGCTGCTGGTGCTCCTCGGTGTTCCGGTGGTCGTCGTGCCGATCATTCTGTTCGGCCGCCGCGTCCGGCGCTTCGCACGTGCGAGCCAGGACCGCATCGGCGACGTCGGCGCTTACGTCGACGAAGCGCTGCACGAAATTCGCACGGTTCAGGCGTACGGCCACGAGGACGACGATCGCCGGCAGTTCGGCGAAAAGGTGGAGAGCGCATTCGCGACGGCGCTGAAGCGCATTCGACAGCGCGCGCTGCTCGTGGCCGCCGTCATCTTCCTCGTGCTGGGCGCTGTCGGCGTGATCCTGTGGATTGGCGGCCACGACGTTCTCGGCGGGAGCATCTCCGCCGGGCAGCTCTCCGCGTTCGTGTTCTATGCGGTGATCGTTGCGGCTGCCGTGGGCACGATCAGCGAGGTGATCGGCGATTTACAGCGTGCCGCAGGCGCGACCGAGCGGCTGTTCGAGCTACTCGCGATCGAGCCCGAGATCCGGGCGCCGGCCTACCCGATTCCGCTTCCCACGCCGGCGCGCGGCAGTGTCATGTTCGACGAAGTCACGTTCCATTACCCTTCGCGCCCGGACGTTTCCGCACTCGATCACTTTTCGCTTGCCGTTGAGCCGGGCGAGAAGGTCGCGCTCGTCGGTCCGTCGGGCGCCGGCAAGACGACCGTCTTTCAGCTGCTGCTCCGTTTCTACGATCCGCAGTCCGGGCAGATTCGCATCGATGGCGTCAACCTCGCGGCCGCCGATCCGCGCGAAGTCCGCCGGCACATTGCCCTCGTGCCGCAGGATCCCGTGATCTTTGCGATGAGCGTGCTGGAAAACGTGCGCTACGGCCGCCCCGAAGCCACCGACACGGAGGTGCACGCGGCATGTGAGGCCGCGTACGCAACCGAATTCATCGAGCGGCTGCCGGATCGCTACGGCAGTTACCTGGGCGAGCGCGGGGTGCGTCTCTCCGGTGGCCAGCGCCAGCGGCTGGCGATCGCCCGCGCGATCCTCGCCGATCGGCCGATCCTCCTCCTCGATGAAGCGACCAGCGCGCTCGACGCCGAAAGCGAACGCGTCGTGCAGCTTGCGCTCGAGCGCCTGATGGAAGGACGCACGGTGCTGATGATTGCGCACCGGCTCGCCACCGTGCGCCACGCCGATCAGATCGCCGTGATGGAGCACGGTCGCATGGTCGCGATCGATACCCACGATGCGCTGGTACGCAGCAATCCGCTCTACGCACGGCTCGCCGCGCTGCAGTTCGCAGTCGCGTCGGAAGACCTCGCGGCGGAGGCACGACCGGCGCTACAATGATCGGTTGCGTTTCCGGCCAGCCCGACGCGCGCGGGCGCCGTACCGTGTCCCTCACACGAATCCCGTTGCTCGCGATATGACCGTCATCAAGCATCCCGACAGCCCGTATGAGCTCAATCAGCCGTTCGCGCCTTCCGGCGACCAACCGGAAGCCATCGAGAAGCTGGTCGAAGGCTTGAGCGACGGCCTCGCGTACCAGACGCTGCTCGGCGTGACCGGCTCCGGCAAGACCTACACGATGGCGAACGTCATTGCGCGGACCGGACGGCCGGCGCTCGTGCTGGCGCCGAACAAGACGCTCGCCGCGCAGCTCTACTCGGAGTTCCGCGAGTTCTTCCCGAACCACGCGATCGAGTATTTCGTTTCGTATTACGACTATTACCAGCCGGAAGCGTACGTCCCGTCGCGCGATCTCTACATCGAGAAAGACAGCTCGATCAACGAGCACATCGAGCAGATGCGCCTCTCGGCGACCAAGGCGATCCTCGAGCGGCCGGACTGCGTCGTGGTGTGCACGGTCTCGGCGATCTATGGCATCGGCGACCCGTCCGAGTACCACAGCATGATCCTGCACGTGCGGCAGGGCGACAAGCTCGCGCAGCGCGACGCGATCAAGCGCCTGACGGAGATGCAGTACCAGCGCTCCGACCTCGAGTTCAGGCGCGGCACGTTCCGCGTGCGCGGGGACGTGCTGGACATCTTCCCAGCGGAGAACGCCGAGAGCGCGATCCGGATCTCGCTCTTTGATGACGAGGTGGAGTCGCTGCAGCTCTTCGATCCGCTCACGGGTCATCTGCGCCAGAAGATGGCGCGCTATACGGTCTTCCCGTCGTCGCACTACGTGACCGGACGCAAGAAAGTGCTCGACGCGATCGAGGCGATCAAGGTCGAGCTCGCGCAACAGAAGGAATACTTCGCCGCGCAGATGAAGCTCATCGAGGCGCAGCGCATCGAGCAGCGCACCCGCTTCGATCTCGAGATGATGGCGGAGATCGGCTTCTGCAAAGGCATCGAGAACTACTCGCGCCACCTGTCCGGCCGCAGTCCGGGCGAGCCGCCGCCGACGCTCATCGACTATCTGCCGCAGAACGCGCTGATGTTCATCGACGAGAGTCACGTCACGATCCCGCAGCTCGGCGGCATGTATCGCGGCGACCGCGCGCGCAAGGAGAATCTCGTCAACTACGGCTTCCGGCTCCCGTCTGCGCTCGACAATCGGCCGCTCCGGTTCGATGAATTCGAGCGGATGATGCCGCAGTCGATTTTCGTGTCGGCAACGCCAGCCGACTACGAGCAGAAACACGCGGGCCAGGTGGTGGAGCAGGTCGTGCGTCCCACCGGTCTCGTCGATCCCGTCCTCGAAGTGCGACCCGCAGCGACGCAGGTCGACGATCTCCTGTCCGAGATCGGCGTGCGCGTCGGCCGCGACGAGCGGGTGCTCGTCACGACCTTGACTAAGCGCATGGCCGAGGACCTGACCGACTACCTGGGCGAGCACAACGTGCGGGTGCGCTATCTGCACTCCGACATCGACACCGTCGAGCGCGTGGAGATCATCCGCGATTTGCGCCTCGGCGAGTTCGACGTGCTGGTTGGCATCAACCTGCTCCGCGAGGGGCTCGACATTCCCGAGGTCTCGCTGGTCGCGGTCCTCGACGCCGACAAGGAGGGTTTCCTCCGCGCCGAGCGCTCGCTCATCCAGACGATCGGCCGTGCTGCCCGGCACATCAACGGCACGGCGATTCTCTACGCCGATCAGATGACCGATTCGATGAAGGGCGCGATCGGCGAAACGGAACGGCGCCGCGCGAAGCAAATCGCCTTCAACGAGAAGATGGGCATCACGCCGAAGGGTGTCGAGAAGCGCATCAAGGACATGATCGACGGCGTCTACGACATCGACGAGGAGCGCAAGGAGCTCAAGGCCGCGCAGGCGAAGGCCAAATACGAGGCGATGGGCGAGAAGGACCTGGAGAAGGAGTTGAAGCACCTCGAGAAGCAGATGCTCGACGCGGCGAAGAATCTCGAGTTCGAGCGTGCCGCCGAGATCCGCGACCGGCTCTACAGGCTGCGCGAGCAGCTCTTCGGCGTGGCGTTGCCGACGGAGACGTAGCTCGCGTTGTTTCACGCTGATATCGTTCTGAGCAGAGCGACGACCTGTTCTTTCGGCTTCGCCGCGATTACCAAAGAAAATGCCGGGCTTGGCCCGGCATTTTTCTTCCATCCAGGTTCTCGCGTGTCGGGCTGCGTTGTGATTCTTTCGCTGGGCTCACGGCGGTTCGCTCGCGAGCCCTGGAAACTCGTTTACTGCTTTCCGGCTGCCTTGCGCTTCGCGACGTCGAGGTCGAGGTACTTCCAGGAGAAGCCGAAAGGTGACGGCCAATAGCCTTGAACCCAGGGATACAGGAGCGTATTGCCCACGCCGAATGTGTGCACCACGATAGGCACGTACGCCTGGGAGATGTCCGACATCTTTCTCACGAGCTTGACGCGCTCGGGTCCTGCGGGCGTGCGCAAAAACTGCTCGTACGCGGCGTCGTAGTCCGGATTCGAGAATCGCGACGGGCTGGTGTCGGGAGGCGAGCGGCTCCACAGCGTCTGCAGAATCTGGTAGCCCGATGGCTGCAGCGACCGATACCCCAGGTTGAACATCATGAGCTTGCCCGCCCGGCTCATGTTGACGAGCTCGGCAAATGTCTTCTGATCGACCTGCATGCGGATGCCGATCGCGTCCATGTTCTTCTTCCAGAGCGTGTCGACCTCTCGAAACCATGACTCGGGGATCGTTCCACGAACGAGCGTGAGCGGCTTGCCGTCGGGTGTCTTGCGGTAGCCGTCCTTGTCGCGTTCCTTGAACCCGAAGCGATCGAGCAGCGCGCGCGCTCCCGCCGGGTCGTACAGGGATTTCGGCGGGAGCGAGCGGTCGTAGCCGTCGTCGGCGGGCGGCAGCAGCTGATTGGCAGGCAGCGCTTGTCCCGCGTACAGCACGCGGATCGCTTCGTCGATGTTGAAGCCCATGGCAATCGCCCGCCGTAGTGCGATCTGCGACTTCGAATAGCCGCCGACGACCGGATCGTTCATGTTGAAGTACGTGAAGCTCATGCTCGGATTGTCGTAGCGCATCCGGATCACGCCCCTGCGGACGAGCTCCGGTCGGAGCTTCTCGCCGGCGAGCACGTTCTTGACGTCGTCGCCCGCGAGCAACACGTAGTCGAGATCTCCCAGTTCGAACGCGAGCAGGTAAGGCTGCGACTCCTCGATGATGCTGATCTCGATACGGCCGATCTGCGGCAGCGTCTTGCCGCGCATGGATTCGACCAGCGCGCGGTGGCGTGGATCGCTGCTCTCGGGAAACTTGAGCCCGCGATAATTCGGATTGGCCTCGAGCACGACGCGGGAAGCGCGCTTCCACTCCTTCAGTCGATACGGACCGGTGCCGACGGGCTGACTGCGGATGTCGTCACCGGCAGCTTCCACGACTTCGCGCGCGACTGCCATCATCGTTAATCCCGCCAGCCGCTCGAGAAGGGTGTAATCGGCGGTTCCGAGGCGGATCTGCAGTGTGTAGCGATCGAGCGCGCGGAGCCCCGGCATCGGCGCGTCGTAGTCGAATTTCGCGCCGGGCTTTCGCGCCGCGTCGACGATGGGTCGGGCGCCGTCGATGAGATCGGTCAGCGCGGGATCGCCGCCGGACAGCAGATTGGGATCGAGAGCGCGCTTGATCGAATAGACGTAGTCGTCGGCAACGAGCTCGCGCGACTTGCCCTTGAACGCGGGCGCGTCGGCAAACAGGATGCCTCGTTTGACCTTGATCGTCCATGTCCTGCCGTCGTCGGTGATCAGCGGCATTCCTTCCGCTGTGTTGGGAACGACCTTCGCGGGCTCCGCGAGGTACTCGAACTGGTAAAGCGCTTCGAACATCGCGCTGGCAACGCGCGTCGAATAGAGATCGGTGCCCTGCTGCGGATCCAGGCTCGCGATGTCGTCCGACGAGATGCGCAGCACCTTGGCCGGGTCTGCGGCAGCAAGCGCGTAGCAAGAAGCGCCAAGCGTTGCCATCAAGATGACAAATCGTCGAGCAAGACTCCACGACATCGCCAAGTTCCTTTCCGGGTTGGGGGTCGCAACGGGAGCAACCTGGGGCCGCGCCCTCTGCTGCATTGCAACAACATCCGCGTATACTGCACATTTTGCCCTCGGTGAAGACCCATGCTGCGTCGACGCGCAACTGCAAAGTCAGCAACCAGGAAGTCGGCAACCAGGAAGTCGGCAACCAGGAAGTCGGCAACAGCGAAGTCCGTAACCGCGAAGTCCGCAACCGCGAAGTCATCGACGGCGTGGTCAGCCGCCACCAAGTCTTCGACGAAGAAGCCGGAACATCGCCGTACCGTGTTCGTGTTCCAGGGTGGCGGGGCGCTCGGCGCCTACCAGGCCGGCGTTTACGAAGGCTTCGCCGAACACAATATTCATCCCGACTGGATGGCCGGCGTCTCGATCGGCGCGATCAACGCGGCGCTGATTGCGGGCAATACGGTCGAGCATCGATTGCAGCGATTGCAGGACTTCTGGACGCGCGTTTCGTCGGCGATCCCGATCACCCCGCCGTCGTACCTCGATCCATGGCGACTTCTGCTCAATCGCTTGAGCTCGACGGCGACCGCGACGTTCGGCGTACCGGGGTTTTTCAGTCCCCGTTTCCCGGGCCCGATCTTTGCGTCCGACGGAACGCCGGAGACGGTGTCGCTTTACGACACGACACCTTTGCGCGAGACGCTGCTCGAGCTCATCGACTTCGATCTTCTCAACACGCGCGCGATTCGCCTGTCGGTGGGCGCCGTGAACGTTCGCACCGGGAATTCCATCTATTTCGACAATCGCGATCCCAATCTGGTGTTCACTCCCGAGCACATCATGGCCAGCGGCGCGCTTCCGCCGGGGTTACCGGCAGTGCGCATCGATGACGAGGACTACTGGGACGGCGGCATCGTCTCCAACACGCCGTTGTGGTACGTGCTCGACGATGATCCTCACCTCAACGCAATGATCGCCCAGATCGACCTGTTCAGCGCGCGCGGCGAGCCCCCGCAGAACCTGGACGAGGTGCTGGAGCGCCAGAAGGACATCCAGTACTCGAGCAAGACGCGCTTCAACACCAACCGCGTGAAGGAGCTCGAGGGGCTTCGAACCGCGCTGGCGCATCTGCTGAAGAAGCTGCCGAAGCGCCTCGCGGACGATCCGGACGTCACGCGGCTCGCCGATCTCGCGCGCGGCCGCCATCTGTCGATCGTGCACCTGATCAACCGGCGCATGGAGCACTCGACGCAGTCGAAGGATTACGAATTCTCGCGTGCGACCGTCGAGGCGCTGTGGGATGCCGGCCGCAACGCCGTCCACCGAACGCTCAAGAATCCCGACTGGAAGCACGCGTGCCGCGCCGAACGTGGGATGCGCGCGTTCGATCTCACGTTCTGAACCCGCGAGGGAAGCTCATGACGGAAGACGAAGTCCGCAGGAATGCGTATGCGATGCCGCTTACGAGCCCCGCATTTCCGCCGGGCCCCTACCGTTTCGTCAATCGCGAATTCTTCATCGTCACGTATCGCACGGATCCGGCGCTCTTGAAGGCGGTGATTCCTGCACCGCTCGAATTCACCGAGCCGCTGGTGAAGTACGAGTTCATCCGGATGCCGGATTCGACCGGTTTCGGCGACTACACGGAATCCGGCCAGGTGATCCCGGTCCAGCACCAGGGCAAGGCCGGCGGCTACGTTCATGCCATGTTCCTCGACGACGAGGCGCCGATCGCCGGCGGACGCGAGCTGTGGGGATTTCCGAAAAAGCTCGCGTCGCCCAAGTTGTCAGTCGAAACCGATACGCTGCTTGGCGTGCTCAAGTACGGACCGGTGCCGGTCGCGGTGGCAACGATGGGCTACAAGCACAAGGCGCTCGACATCGCGCCGATTCTCGCGTCGCTCATGGCGCCGAACTACCTCTTGAAGATCATTCCTCACGTCGACGGCTCGCCCCGCATCTGCGAGCTCGTCAAGTACTTCTGCGAGGAGGTCACCGTAAAGGGCGCGTGGACGGGGCCCGCAGCGCTGGAGCTCTTTCATCATGCCCTTGCCCCGGTTGCCGCGCTGCCGGTGCTCGAAGTCGTCTCGGGCGTGCACATCCTGTCGGACCTGACGCTCGGCCTCGGCACCGTCGTCCACGATTACCTCGCATGACCCCGACGCTCTGCACCTCTCACGCGGGCGGGTGAGGGAAGTGTATGGGCATTCGCAACATTGTTGGCAGCTCGAAGGAGGCATCATGAAGCTCAAGGACCAGGTCGCGATCGTCACGGGTGCGGCGAGCGGCATCGGCAAGGCGATCGCGGAAAAGTACGCGTCCGAGGGCGCGAAGATCGTCATCGCCGACCTCAATCTCGATGCGGCGAACGCGACGGCTGCGGAGATCAAGGGTGCGGGCGGGCAGGCGATGGGCGTCGCGATGAACGTGACGAACGAGGACGAAGTCAACGCCGGCATCGCGACGACCATGAAGGCGTACGGCCGTATCGACATCCTGGTCAGCAACGCCGGCATCCAGATCGTGCATCCGCTCGAGGAATTCAGCTATGCGGACTGGAAGAAGATGCTGGCGATTCACGTCGACGGCGCGTTCCTGACCACGCGCGCCTGCCTGCCGCACATGTACAAGGCGGGTCGTGGCAGCGTCATCTACATGGGATCGGTGCACTCGAAGGAGGCCTCGATGCTGAAGGCTCCTTACGTCACAGCGAAGCACGGATTGATCGGCCTTGCGAAGGTCGTCGCGAAGGAGGGCGCGGCGCACGGTGTCCGCGCGAACGTGATCTGCCCCGGCTTTGTGCGCACGCCCCTCGTGGAGAAGCAGATTCCGGAGCAGGCGAAGGAGCTCGGCATCTCCGAAGAGGACGTGGTCAAGAAGGTGATGCTCAAGGAGACGGTCGACGGCGAATTCACGACGGTGGATGACGTCGCCGAAGTTGCGCTTTTGTTCGCGGCGTTCCCGAGCAATGCGCTCACGGGTCAGTCGCTGGTCGTGAGCCACGGGTGGTTCATGCAATAGCCGGATGCCTCGACACCCGGCGCCGGAACACGCGATTCCGTCGCGATGGGACGCTGGCGTGGGCCTACGCTTCCGCAAATCGCTTCGGCTGTTTCTAGACTTCCATGTGAACGTGAGCAAGACTGGAATCTCCGAGTCGATCGGCGAGAGCCCGTCCACCGTGAACCTCCACGGCGATCGAGCGCGAGACAGCACCATGACTGAGGACTAGGATACGAGACCAAGCTCCGCCGAGCGTCGCCTCGCCCAACCGTCGAATGAAGGGAATCCGAGCGTGATCACTAGATCATTCTTGTTCGTCCTGATGTGCGGGCTCACAACCTCGCTCCATGCGCAAACGCCCTCGTCGCCGGTAACGCTGTTCCAAAACGTTCGCATCTTCGACGGCAAAGCCGGCCAGCTCTCCGGACCGTCGTTCGTGCTCGTGCGCGGAAACAAGATCGAGCGCATTTCGTCGTCGCCCATCGCCACGGATCGGCAAGCCGATACCGTCGTGATCGACGGTGGCGGGCGCACGCTGATGCCCGGACTGATCGACATGCACTGGCACGCGATGTTGGTGCGGCCGACGCTGCAGCAATTGCTCACGGCGGACGTCGGTTACCTCAACCTGGTCGCCGGTGCCGAGGCTACGGACACGCTGATGCGCGGGTTCACGACCGTTCGCGACGTGGGCGGACCGGTGTTCGGCCTCAAGCGCGCGATCGACGAGGGCACGGTCGCCGGTCCGCGCATCTTCCCGTCGGGCGCAGTGATCAGCGTCACCAGCGGCCACGGCGACTTCCGCCTGCCGTTTGAATTACCGCGCCTGATGGGTGCTTCGCAGTCTCGCGCGGAGCAACTTGGAGCGGCGATGATCGCCGACAGTCCGGATGAGGTCCGCGTGCGGGTGCGCGAGCAGCTCATGCAGGGTGCGTCGCAAATCAAGCTGACGGCGGGCGGCGGAGTGGCCTCACCGCATAGCCCGCTCGACGCGACTACCTTCACCGAGACCGAACTGCGTGCCGCCGTTGAAGCCGCCGAGAATTGGGGGACTTACGTCACCGTGCACGCCTACACGCCCACCTCGATCCAGCGGGCCATCGCCGCCGGCGTGAAGTGCATCGAACACGGTCACCTGATGGACGAGCCGACCGCCAGACTGATCGCCGAAAAAGGCATCTGGCTCAGCACTCAGGTGTTTCCCAACGAAATGGCCGACGCGTTTCCGCCCGGCTCTTCGGAGCGGGACAAGGCAATGGAGGTGTTCGCCGGCACGGATAGAACCCTGGCGCTGGCGAAGAAATACAAGATCAAGACCGCCTTCGGCACCGACATCATCTTCTCTCAGCGGCTGGCGCCGCTGCAAGGGGCGCTGTTGGCCAAGTGGGTGAAGTGGTACACCCCCGCCGAAGTGCTCATCATCGCGACCGGGGCCAATGCCGAACTGCTGGCCTTGTCGGGGAAGCGCAATCCGTACCCTGGCAAGCTCGGCGTGGTCGAGGAAGGCGCGCTCGCTGACCTGCTGCTCGTCGACGGCAACCCGATCGAGGACATCACGCTGATCGCGAATCCCGGCAAGAACTTCGTCATCATCATGAAGGAGGGCAAGATCTATAAAAACACGCTGTCGAGGTAACCGTAGGCTTGAATAGAATGGATGCGCTATGGGAGTGCTATTCGTGTGCCTCGGCAATATTTGCCGTTCCCCGACCGCCGAAGCCGTGTTCCGGCATCGCGCGGCGCGTCACGGATTAGCAGATCGCTGGTTGATCGACTCGGCCGGCACCGGCGACTACCAGATCGGCGAGCCGCCGGATGTGCGCGCGATCCAGCACGCTCGCGCGCGTGGCTATGATCTCGGCGCTCGCCGCGCGCGGCAGGTCTCGACCGACGACTTCGAGCGCTTCGACTGGATTCTCGCGATGGACCGCAGCAACCTGTTCGCGCTCGACGCACTGCGACCGAGCGCGTACCGGGGTCACCTGGGGCTGCTCCTCGATTTCGCGCCGGAGCTCGGCGTTCGCGATGTCCCCGATCCTTATGAAGGCGGCGCGCAGGGCTTCGAGCGCGTGCTCGACCTGATCGAGCCCGCGTGCGAGGGGCTCATTGCCCGTCTAAGCGCACTGCCGCGGACTTAGGCAGCTTTCACACCGCGGTGAGCGCGCCGCGCGGGAACGCGACGCGCTCGAATGCGCAATCAGGCCGCCGGTGGCGCGGGATCCTTGCGGGTTTCGACGAGCTCGAGCGGCTCGTCGACGCTCGCAACCCGCGGCGGCCGCGTGCGCTTCGGCCTTGGCTGGACAACTTCCTCGACGACAGCCACGCCGCGGTGCCGTGTTTCGATCAGCACCAATCCGGATTCGGGTGGCAGCTCGAGCGACACCGGAGGAATGTCGGGCAGATTGTGAGGCCGCGTAACGATCGGCTCGGCGGCGGCCGGAGGCTCGCGCCGCGGCGTCTCTTCGATCACCCGCATAGATGTCAATGCCGGTGCGGCCGATTCGACGCTCGGCTCTTTACGATGGATTTCCGCCGGCGCCTCTGCGTGTTCGTCGAGGATCGTCGCGTCGTCCACAAACGTCCTGGATTCGCTGACGGCCGTTTCGGCCGTGATCTGCTCCATCGAGTCCTGCGGCGCCAACTCCGCCTCGAGCGAGGGCACCGGCGCCATCGCGTCGCGAGGTTCGGTCAGCTCCGCGAAGGCAACACCGGGTTGAGCCGGTACGGCAGCGCCCTCAATTGCGCCGCCGTCGGTTTTCTGCTCACGCGCCCCGCGTTCCTCTCGGTTGCCGCCGCCGCGACCGCGCCGCCCGCGCCGCCGCCGACCGCCTTCTCGCCGCTCTTCACCGTCGGCTGCGGGGACCGTCGTAGCGCGCTCGATCTCCGCCACGTTAGTGGACGAAGGCTCGGCGGACCGAGCGCCTTGGGCGGTGTTCGGACGCGACTCGCCCTTGCGCTCGCCGCGGCGCTCACCGCGTTGATCTCCGCGACTATCACCGCGGCCGTCACCGCGCTGCTCACCGCGCGCTTCGCTTCGTTGCTCGCCGCGTTTCTCCGGGCGCGCATCGGTGCGTGACTCGGTGCGTCGTTCATCGTCACGCCGCGCGGGTTGCGAACCGGGTCGCTGACCGTTGTCGCGCCCCGGCGCTGGCTGCGCGCCGCGGTCACCGCGCCGATCGTCGCGGCCGCGCGCATCGCCCCGGCGCTCGTCGCGTCGCTCCTCGCGGCGATCGCGTCGACGCTCGCCACGCGGCCGCGTCTCGCGTGCCAAATCGCGGCCCCGCGGTTCGCGGTGCGGCGTCAGCGCGCCCGAGGGCGCCGCGGCTGCGACCGGCTCCTCAGAGGGTGCGCGGAACCAGGCGAGTACGCGGCTTAACCAGGAGGACGTTTCGCGTTCCGGCACGCCGGCAGGCGTCCGCTCGGTCGGCATCGGCGCGGGCTGCGAAGGGGTGATGCCCTTGACGACGGCTTCCTGCCGCGGCTCGCGGATTTCTTCCGGCTTCGAACCGTTCGCGGGTTCCGCTTCGGGCTGCTGCACCATCTCGAACGACACCGGCAGCGGCTCGCTCTGATTCAAATCGTCGTGACGCAGGCGCTCGACCGAGTAGTTCGGCGTCTCCAGATGCCGATTCGGCACGAGAACCACGTTAACCTTGAAGCGCGTCTCGATCGACTGCACATCGGGACGCTTTTCGTTCAAGAGGAACGTCGCGACATCGACCGGCACCTGTGCGACGACCTGCGCGGTGTTGTCCTTCATCGCCTCTTCCTGGAGGATGCGCAGGATGTGAAGCGCCGTCGACTCGGTGCCGCGGATATGGCCCAGACCGTGGCAGCGGGGGCAGGCGATGTACGCCGATTCGGCGAGTGCCGGCCGCAGTCGCTGGCGGGAGAGCTCCATCAGGCCAAAGCGGGAAATCTTCCCGAGCTGCACGCGCGCGCGATCGTACTTGAGTGCGTCGCGCAGGCGATTCTCGACTTCGCGCTGGTTCTTCGCACTCTCCATGTCGATGAAGTCGATGACGATGAGTCCACCCAAGTCGCGCAGTCGGAGCTGGCGCGCGATCTCTTCCGCGGCTTCGAGGTTGGTGTTGAACGCCGTCGTCTCGATGTCGCCGCCCTTGGTGGCGCGCGCCGAGTTGACGTCGATCGCGGCGAGCGCCTCGGTATGGTCGATCACGATCGCGCCACCCGAAGGCAGTGGCACCTGCCGGCCGTGCGCGGTCTCGATCTGGTGTTCGATCTGGAAGCGCGAGAACAGGGGCACGTCGTCCTTGTAGAGCTTGACGCGCGACACGTTGTTCGGCATCACGTGGCCCATGAACTGCTGCGCCTGCTCGAAGATCGACTCGGTGTCGATCAGGATCTCGCCGATGTCCGAGTGGAAGTAGTCCCGGATCGCGCGGATCACGAGGCTCGATTCCTGGTAGATCAGGTACGCGCCCGATTGCAGCTTCGCCGCGTCCTCGATCGCGCGCCACAGCTGGAGCAGGTAGTTCAAGTCCCATTGCAGCTCTTCCGGGCTGCGACCGATGCCGGCCGTGCGCGCAATCACGCTCATGCCGTTCGGGACGTCGAGCGCGGAGATGGCCTCCCGCAGCTCGTTGCGATCCTCGCCCTCGACGCGGCGCGACACGCCGCCGCCGCGCGGATTGTTCGGCATCAGGACGAGGTAACGGCCGGCGAGCGAGATGTACGTCGTCAGCGCGGCACCCTTGTTGCCGCGCTCGTCCTTGTCCACCTGGACGATCAGCTCCTGGCCTTCTCGCAACTGATCCTGGATACGGCCGCGGCTCTCGCCGTCGCCTTCGCCATCCCCGCGGCGGCCCTTCAGGTACTGGCGGGAGATTTCCTTGATCGGCAAAAAGCCGTGGCGCTCGGCGCCGTAGTCGACGAAGCACGCCTCGAGCGAAGGCTCGATGCGCGTGATCACCGCTTTGTAAATATTGCTCTTGCGTTGCTCCTTGGAGGCGGATTCGATGTCCAGGTCAATGAGCTTCTGACCGTCGACGATCGCCACCCGGAGTTCCTCCGCCTGGGTGGCATTGAACAGCATGCGTTTCATGTGAGCTTCCCTGCGCATGACGCGCGGGCAGCGGACCGCGATGCGGCTTGCATCGGTGCGACGCGGCTTTTCCGCCGTGCCGCAGTGCTACGAGACGTCTGGCGCGGCGGTCGCGGAGGAAGTCGACATGGACGGCATGGCTAGCCGCCAAAGCACGGGAGAGGATGGGGATGCGTGTGGCGCCGTCATGGGTATGCCCTCAAAAGCAAATCGGGCAGACGCTCTCGTCGTGGGTCGATGCTTCGTGTTCGCGGTTCAAGCTACTAAGGGCCGATGGCGCCGCGTGTCGCGCGTTTCGTCGCGCGCTCAAGGCGTAGCTCCATCAAGGGCCGAATGGTTCGCTGCAAAGCGCCGCGCAGCGTCGCCGCGTCGAGCCGGCCAACTGCCGGAATGCGGGTCTGCGCTTTTCCTTTTCCGTCGCCATTTTTTCGGACTTGAGTCCGCCGGTGAGCGACTTGCCCGGCGTTCCGCACCTCGCGGAACTCTTCGCCTGCGCGCGCGCCCGGTTGCCACGGCGCAAAGTCGCGCCCGGTCTCTCCGGACCACGCCCGTCTGGGCGAAGCATTCCGCATTATATCGGATATTCGCTTCGTGTGAAATCATGGGGTTGCAGCGCGATGTGGGGAAAACACCGTCGCCAAAGGCAGACACGCGCCGCCAGGCATTGCCTCCGCCTATCAGCGTCCCGCGCTGCCCGGGACGCGAGCGGTGAATCCTGCCGATGTCCCGATACCGGCGCAAGAATCACCGCGCTCGGCTATGATCGGGCGCCCGCATCGGGCGCTTCGGCGAACCCACGGTTCCAAAAAATTCATGCGACCTCTGCCATGACGCGTTTGCAGAAGTCGACATTCGCTGCCGCGCTTGTCTTCGCGCTCGCCACCGCTCACGTCGAGGGCGCAGTCGTCGAGGCCGGCAAGACGATTGCCGCCGCCGGCAACGCCAGCGGCGCGCCGGCATGCGCGTCATGCCACGGCGCGGACGGCCTCGGCAACGCGGCTGCGGGATTTCCGCGCCTGGCCGGAATGAATGCGCAATACCTCGTCCGCCAGCTCAACGATTACGAAAACGGCACGCGCAACAATCCCGTAATGAGCGCAATGGTCAAATCGCTGACGCAGGCGGAACGTGCGCAGGTCGCGAATTACTACGCAACGCTTCCCGTCCCGGCGAAGCCGATGCAGGCGGGTGGCGACGCGGCGCGTCTTGCGAGCGGCCAGCGCATCGCCCGGGACGGCGACTGGTCGAAAGGTGTGCCTGCGTGCTATCGCTGTCATGGTCCCGACGGCAGCGGCGTCCCACCGCATTTCCCCGCGATCATCGACCAGCCGGCAAGCTACATCGTTGCGCAGTTCACGGCGTGGAAGGACGGTGCGCGCAGCAATGATCCGATCGGATTGATGAAGTCGGTCGCGCTGAAGCTCGACAACGACGAGATCGCGAACGTCGCGGCCTGGCTCGCGGCGAACGCGTATCCGCCCAAGCGCTAGCACCATGCGTTGGCATTACCCATCCTGTGCAGCTTGCTTCGGTTCGCTCGTCCTCGCGATGATGGGCATCGCGATGGCAAGCGCCATGGCGACGCCCGAGGAAGTGCCGGCGGGACCGGCGGACGCTGTAAAATTTGCGCCGCCCGCCGAAGATGCCATTCCCAACTCGCCGCTCGGCGACATGATCCGAATGGGGCGCGACATCTTCGTCGATACGCAGACGCACGCGAGGCAGTACGTCGGCAACGGGCTCAACTGCGTGAATTGCCATCTCGATGCGGGACGACTGGCGAACTCATCGCCGTTGTGGGCGGCCTACGTTGCCTACCCGGCGTTTCGCACCAAGAACAACAAGGTCAACAGCTACCAGGAACGGCTCGAGGGCTGCTTCATCTTTTCCATGAACGGCAGGATGCCGCCGCCGGACAGCGATGTGATGATCGCGCTGGTGAGCTATTCGTTCTGGCTTGCGACCGGTGCACCGACCGGCGCGCAGCTCGCGGGACGCGGCTATCCCGACGTTCCGAAGCCGCCGCTCGCGCCGGACAAGCAGCGCGGCGCGCAGGTCTACGCCGAGGGTTGCGCGCTCTGCCATGGTGCGAGCGGGCAGGGGACGCGCCTCGGCAATGCGTACGCGTTCCCGCCGCTGTGGGGCCGCGACTCGTACAACGCCGGCGCCGGGATGCATCGCGTGAACACCGCCGCAGCGTTCATCAAGGCCAATATGCCGCTGGGTCAGCAGAATTCGTTGACGGACCAGCAGGCGTGGGACGTCGCGGCGTTCGTGAACAGCCAGCCGCGACCCGCGGACCCGCGGACCAAAGCCGCCGCTTCCACCGCGAGCGGGCGCTGATCAAGCATTGGCCGAGCGCGCGTCCGCGGTCACGCAGATCGAGATCGGCGAAGACGCGGCCGGGCAGCGCATCGACAACTTCCTCGCACGCGTCCTCAAGGGCGTTCCCAAGAGTCACATCTACCGCATCCTGCGCAGCGGCGAGGTGCGGCTCAACAAGAAACGCGCCGGGCCCGACACCCGCTTGCACGCCGGCGATGTCGTGCGCGTCCCGCCGATTCGCACGGCAGCGAAAGCCGTGGCTTCGTCGCCTGCGCCGCGCAAGCTTTCGTCCGCGATCCGGATCCTGCACGAGGACGACGCGCTGCTGGTCATCGACAAGCCCGCGGGACTGGCCGTGCATGGTGGCAGCGGTGTCGCGCATGGATTGATCGAGCAATTGCGCGCGGCGCGTCCCGACGCGCGCTTTCTCGAGCTCGCGCATCGCCTCGATCGCGACACTTCCGGGGTACTCCTGGTTGCGAAGACCCGGGCTGCGCTCGTCAATCTGCACACGCAATTGCGCGAGGGCAGCGTCGACAAGCGCTATCTCGTGCTGGTGCGTGGCCGTTGGCGCGACGAGAAGCGCGTAGTGCGCCTGGCCGTGCATCGCTTCGTGACGCGCGAGGGAGAACGTCGCGTGCGCGTCGAAGCCGAGGGACAGGACGCGATCACCGTGTTTCGTCGCGTGCGCGTATGGCGCGACCGCGATCCGCCGCTCGCGCTGCTCGAAGCCGAGCTCAAGACCGGCCGCACGCACCAGATCCGCGTACACCTCACCCATCTCGGGTTTCCAATTGCGGGCGACGATAAGTACGGCGACTTCGCCTGGAATCGTGAGCTCGCGAAGCGGGGGTTGTTGAAGCGGATGTTCCTGCACGCGCGGCGGATCGAGCTCCGCCATCCGGCGACGGGCGCAAAGGTGGTGTACGAGTCAGCGTTGCCCGCCGATGTCGAGGGATTCATCGCGTCGCTCGGTCGGCCCGGCGATACCGACGTCGTCTGAGCACCGCCAACGCGCCCCCGCGACCCGTCGCGACGCCGTTGAGGCGCCCGGCGTGAGCGAAGTCAGTTCGCGGACGCTGCGGGCAGGCCCGTGACCTTCTCGCCCGCCACGATGCCCTTCGTCGCGAACCAGCCCTGCCGCATCTCGATCGCGTAGAGCGCGAGCCCCTTCGACCAGTGCGTCGACTCGTCCTGCGGCCGCATGTCGTCGATGTTGACGATCTTGCCGTCGGCGTCGACGAACGCGATCGACAGCGGGATGTAGGTATTCTTCATCCAGAAGCCGAGCGGCTGCGGCCGGTCGAAGACGAACAGCATCCCGTGATCGGGTTGTAGGCTGAAGCGATGCATGAGCCCGGTTGCGCGCGTGTCGGGCGTATCGACCACTTCCGCGACCAGTTTCGCCTTGCCGACCGTCAATGTAATGGTACGGGCCTCGGCGGCCGGCACCTGGGGCGCGGCCAGTCCAAGGAAGAGGGCGGTCATGATCAGTACGTAGCGCACGCGAGGACTCTTCAGTCGGGATTGGACCCGTGTCCGATGGACACGTTCTCGATCCGCGGGCTCGGCGGACCACGCACACTGTGGCGATACACGAGCCAGAGGACCAGGCTCAGCATTGTAAACACCGCCATGCCGGCCGCGAGCGCGACCAGCGACTGCGCGAGAAGCGGCGCCAGCGTGCCGGCGATGATGCCCATCGCGAGAAACTGGATGAAGCCCTGCAACGACGATGCGAGCCCCCGCAGCGTCGGGAACAGGTCGAGCAGGAGCAGCGTCACGCTCGGCATCACGGTGCTCGAGCCGATCGCGAATACGAAGAGCGGCAGGACATGCCACGGCACGCCGGGCGGCACGAATGCGACGACCGCCCCCATGAAAAGGACGCCCGTGAACAGGAATCCGTACCCGAGCGCGACCGTCTGTTCCGGCGACATCCTTCCTGCAAGTCGGCCGGACAGCGTCGCGCCGAGCATGATGCCGGTGATCATCGGCAGGAACAGCCACGCGAAGCCCCACGTGGTGACGCCGAGCGACTCGAGGTATGCCGGCGCGCTTGCGACGTAGATGAAGAATGCTCCGAAGTTGCAGGTGGGAATCGCGGCGAGCAGCAGGAAATGGTGATGCAGGAGGACAGCGCGGTAATTGCGCCACATCGCGCGCGGATGTAACGGCTGGCGCGATTGCGCGGGCAACGTCTCGGGCAGGTCACGGGCCGCCCACACCAACGTGCCAACAACGAACGCGAGCATGACCCAAAAGATCGAGCGCCATCCGAGCAGATTCAGGAACGCGCCCCCGAGGATCGGCGCGAGCGCGGGCGCGATGCCGAACACGAGCGTGACCTGCGACATGAGTCGCTGCGCTTCCGGTCCATGAAACCGGTCGCGGATGATCGCCCGACCCACCACGAGCCCGGTGCCCGAGGTCGCGCCCTGCAGCGTCCGAAACAGCCATAGCGACTGGATGTTGCCGGCGATGGCGCAGCCGAGGGACGCAAGCCCGTAGAACGCGAGCCCGCCGAGCACGATCGGCCGGCGACCGAGCGCGTCGGAGAGCGCCCCGTGCCACAGCATCATGAAGGCGTAGGCGAAGAGGTATGACGAAAGCGTCTGCTGGACGGCGAAGTTGGGAACATCGAACTCGGTCTCGATCGCGCGAAACGCGGGAAGGTACATATCGATCGACAGCGGACCGAGCATGGACAGCACGGCAAGCAACGCCGCGAGCGACCACGACCGGCGATGCCGGGTCGGCGCAGGCGCTGGCTGTGCCTGCTCCGGCGGCGCGGACGTCACAACACGTCAGGCGTCGGCTCGCCTGCGAGCGCGGCGTCCACGGCAGCGCGCGCGTACTGCGGCGCGAACAATGCGATGAAGGCGTAGACGTAGCCGCGCAGGAACGCACCGCGCTTGAGCGCGAGCCGCGTCGTCGACGCCGCGAACAGATGGCTCGCGTCGAGCATTTCGAAGTTCGAGTCCTTCTCCGCATCGTAGGCCATCTTGGCCACGATGCCGACGCCCATGCCGAGCTCGACGTAGGTCTTGATCACGTCCGCATCGAGTGCGCTCAAGACGACATTCGGCTCGATCCCCTTCGCGATGAACGCCGCGTTGATCGCCGAGCGACCCGTGAACGCAAAGTCATACGTCACGATCGGGAACTTCGCGAGCGCCTCGAGCGTCAGGGGCTTGGTCCGCGCCAGCGGATGGCCCTTCGGCACGAGGACGCAGCGATTCCAGCGGTAGCAGGGCAGGGTGACGAGCTCCGGGACCTCGGCCACCGCCTCGGTCGCGATGCCGACGTCGACTTCACCGGCAGCGGTATGCTCGGCGACCTGCGAGGGATTGCCCTGAACGAGCACGACGCGAACCTTCGGATACTTCGCGGCGAACGCGGAAAGCACCTTCGGCAGCACGTATCGCGCCTGCGTATGCGTGGTCGCGATGGCAAGCGTCCCCTGATCCTCGGCGCGAAATTCATCGGCGATGCGCTTGAGGTTCGCGACCTCGCGCAGCGCACGCCGCGCCGTGGCGACGACAATTTCGCCGGCGGGCGTGAGCGCGGAAAGGCGCTTGCCCTGGCGGACGAATACCTGGAGCCCGAGCTCGTCCTCGAGCTGCCGCACCTGTTTGCTGATTCCGGGCTGTGACGTATAGAGCGCCTCCGCGGCATCAGAGACGTTGAGACCGTGGTCGACGATCGCGCACAGATATTTGAGCTGCTGCAGGTTCATCGGCGCATATAACCCGCGCATGGCGTTGTCGTGGGATTATATAGCCGAGACGACAAATTCGGCCCGTTCAAGACTGCGTTGGCCCAATACCTGATCCTCCATCCCACGCACCCGCAGCCCCGGTTGATCCGGGTCGCCGCTGACGTGCTGCGCGCGGGAGGCGTGATCGCGTACCCGACGGACTCGAGTTATGCGCTGGGATGCCGCCTGGGCAACGCGGACGCCGTGCGCAGGATTCGGACGCTGCGCGGCGTCGACGCGCGCCATCACTTGACGCTCGTATGCCGCGATCTCGCCGACGTCGGCCACTTCGCGCGTCTCGACAACTGGCAGTTCCGTATCGTACGGCTCGGGTCCCCGGGAAGCTTCACCTTTCTCCTGCCCGCCACCCGCGAAGTGCCGCGACGGCTCCAGCACCCGAACCGCAGCACGATCGGAGTCCGCGTGCCCGATCACCCGGTCGTGCGCGCGCTCCTGAACGAACTGGGCGAGCCGATCCTGTCGTCGACGCTGATTCCCTCCGGCATGAGCGACCCTTTGAACGATCCTGCAGAGATCCGTGATCGCTACAGGCATGCGCTCGACGCCGTCATCGATGCCGGCCCCAGCACCTCGTTGCCGACGACCGTCATCGATCTCGCGGGAAGCGCACCGGTTATCGTGCGGCGCGGCCGAGGCGATCCTGCGCGGCTCGGCATCGAGGCGCCATGACGGACCGGCGCGAAAACGGCGCTGGCGCCGATCGGGTAAAATAGCTGCGAATGAATCTCGAGACCATCGTGCTGATGGCCGTGCCGTTGGTCTTCGCGATCACGCTGCATGAAGCGGCGCACGGTTACGTCGCTCGGATGTTCGGCGATCAGACGGCCGCGATGCTCGGCCGCGTCACGCTGAACCCGATCAAGCACATCGATCCCGTCGGCACGATCGCGGTGCCATTGATCATGTACTTGGCTCACGCGCCGTTTTTGTTCGGATGGGCGAAGCCGGTACCCGTGAACTTCGGAAACCTGCGCAATCCGAAGCGCGACATGCTGTGGGTCGCCGTCGCCGGTCCGGGCGCCAATCTGGTGATGGCGGTGCTGTGGGCGATTATCTACAAGCTCGCCATGCCTGACAGTGCGGGCGAGGCGAGTGCGCTTGCAGCAATGGCGAAGATCGGAATTTCCTTCAACTTGGTGCTGATGGCGTTGAACCTGTTGCCGATTCCGCCGCTCGACGGCGGGCGCGTCGCCGTGAGCGTGCTGCCCAACCGTGCTGCCTATGCATGGTCGCGCCTCGAGCCCTACGGTCTCTACATCATTCTCGGACTGCTGGTGCTCGATCAATTCACCGGCATCTTTGGACTGCTGCTCTCACCGTTTCTAGCGCTCGGCGAATTGATCGTGCACGCGCTGACCGGCGTGCAGGCGCTGACCGGCGTATGACGCCGTCGCGCATCCCTTGAATCGACATGTTCGTTGATCGCGTGCTATCGGGCATGCGCCCCACGGGCCGCATGCACATCGGCCACTACCACGGTGCGCTCAAGAACTGGGTGCGGCTGCAGGAGGAGTACGAGTGCCTGTTCTTCGCGGCCGACTGGCATGCGCTGACGACGCACTACGATGCGCCCGAAACGATCGCGGAAACGGTGTGGGACATGTTCATCGACTGGCTGGCGGCCGGCCTCGATCCGTCGCGCGCGACGCTGTTCATCCAGTCGCGGGTACCGGAGCACGCCGAGCTCACGCTGTTGCTCGGGATGATCGCGCCGGTCGGCTGGCTCGAGCGCGTCCCGACGTACAAGGAAGTCCAGCAACAGCTCGCCGATCGCGACCTGTCGAATTACGGCTTTCTCGGCTATCCTGTGATGCAGAGCGCCGACATCCTGATCTACCGCGCGAACATGGTGCCGGTAGGCGAGGACCAGGTGTCGCACATCGAGCTGACCCGCGAGCTCGCGCGGCGGTTCAACCACATCTACGGTCGCGAACCCGGGTTCGAGGAAAAGGCGAAGGCGGCAATCAGGAAGCTCGGAGCCAAGAAGGCAAAGCGCTACAACGATGCGCGCACGGCGTTTCAGGAGAAAGGCGATACCGAGGCACTGGAAGCGGGTCGGGCGCTCGTCGACGACGCGCAGAACCTGTCGCTCGGCGATCGCGAGCGGCTGTTCGGCTATCTCGAAGGCGCGCGCCGGGTCATCCTGCCCGAGCCGCAGCCACTCTTGACCGAGACGCCGCGGGTGCCGGGGCTCGACGGCCAGAAGATGTCGAAATCGGCGGGCAACGCAATCATGCTGCGCGACGATCCGGTGGAGATCACGAAGAAGATTCGCACGATGCAGACCGACCCCGCGCGGATTCGCCGCACCGATCCGGGCAATCCGGAGCACTGCCCGGTGTGGCCGTTGCACAAGATCTATTCGGACGCCGAAACGCGCGAGTGGGTCGTGAAAGGCTGCACGACTGCGGGCATCGGGTGCCTCGAATGCAAGCAGCCGGTGATCGAGGCGATCATCCGCGAGACGCAGCCGATCCAGGAGCGCGCGCAGAAGTATCTCGACGACCCGACACTCGTGCGCAACATCGTGGCCGACGGCTGCGAGCGCGCACGCAAGCTCGCCGAGGAGACGATGCGCGACGTGCGCGAAGCGATGGGGCTCGCGTACGACTAGCGAGCCATTTTGCCGATGACGAACGAGTCCGCCCTCGATCTCGCGCATCCTTCGCCCGAAGCGAAGCCGCTCGCGCGCGTCTACGGCGAGCCGGTGAACGAGCTGCCGCAGGATCTCTACATCCCGCCGGAGGCGCTGGAGGTTTTCCTCGAGACCTTCGAGGGGCCGCTCGATCTCCTCCTCTACCTGATCCGCAAGGAGAACATCAACGTCCTCGACATCCCGATGGCAGAGCTGACGCGCCAGTACCTCGGCTATGTCGAGATGATGCGGCGCACGCAGCTCGAGCTCGCCGCCGAGTATCTGCTGATGGCGGCGGTGCTGATCGAGATCAAGTCGCGGCTCTTGCTCCCGCGACCGCCGGCGATTCCGGGCACCGAAGTCGAGGATCCGCGCGCCGAGCTCGTCCGGCGACTGCTGGAATACGAGCGCTTCAAGCAGGCGGCGCGCGATATCGACGCGCTGCCGCTTGCCGATCGTGATTTCGCGACTGTTCGCGTCTGGTTCGATCGCGTCGCGGCGGCGCGATTGCCCGACGTGCACCCGGCGGATCTGCGCGCTGCCTGGGCGAGCCTGATCGAACGCGCGCGCATCAACCGTCACATCCAGGTCACGCGCGAGCAGCTCTCGGTGCGCGCCGAGATGAGCCGGTTGTTGAAGCATCTCGCGCCGGCGCGCTTCTTCGAATTCACGACGCTGTTCGCCACACACGCGGACGTGCCGCATCTGGTGGTGACCTTCCTGGCGCTGCTCGAGCTCGCACGCGAGCAGCTGATCGACATCGTCCAGGCCCAGCCGTACGCGCCGATCCACGTGCAGCTCCGCGGCGAGCGCCCGTTCGCGCTCGCGGGCGACGACGAATAGCCGCGGCTTGGAAACTTGCTCCCGAACCCCATGTCGGACCTGAACGAACTCAAATCGGTGCTGGAGGCGGCGCTGCTGGTCGCCGGGGAACCGGTCGGCGTCGGACAGCTCGCCAAGCTGTTCGAACCGCCGCTCCCGGCCGACACCGTGCGCAAACTCCTCGAAGAATTGAAACAGGACTGGAACGGGCGCAAGATAGAGCTTGTCCAGGTCGCGTCCGGCTGGCGCTTTCAGGGACGCGCCGAAATCCAACCGTATCTCGACCGGCTCTCGCCGGAGAAGCCGCCGCGCTACTCGCGTGCGGTGATGGAAACCTTGGCGATCATCGCCTACCAGCAACCCGTGACCCGCGGCGATATCGAAGCGATCCGCGGGGTCGCCGTCTCGACGAACGTCGTGAAGACGCTCGAAGACCGGCAATGGGTGGAGGTCGTCGGTCATCGCGAGACGCCGGGACGCCCGGCGCTCTACGCGACGACGAAGACCTTCCTCGACGATCTCGGCCTCACCTCCCTCGCAGAGCTACCACCTCTTGCCGAGATCGATTCTTCCCACTTGATGGAGATGCCTGATGCCCCCACAAAGGCCGCCGAGGCGCCGCTCGCACTCGCGAGCCCGATCCTCGGGTCCGATCCCGCAGCCGAACCTGGCGATGCAGCGGATCGCGGAGAGCCTTCCGCCTCCGAAACACAAACGCTCCACTGACGCGGTCTTCAGCGAGCCGCAGCGCCTGCACAAGGTGCTCGCGAGCTGCGGCTTCGGCTCGCGCCGCGCGATGGAGGAGATGATCCTTGCGGGCCGCATCACGGTGAACCGGATGCCGGCGGAAGTCGGCATGAAGGTGGGCCCCGGCGACGAAGTGCGCATCAACGGCGAACTCGTGCGCGTGCGCTTCGCGGAGCCGCGGCCGCGCGTGCTCATTTATCACAAGCCGACCGGGGAGCTCGTCACGCGCGACGATCCCGAGGGTCGGCCGACGGTGTTCGAGCAGCTGCCGCCGATCGGCGCGGGCAAGTGGATCAGCGTCGGACGGCTGGACTACAACTCCGAGGGCCTGCTGCTGTTCACCAATCACGGCGAGCTCGCGAACCGGCTCATGCATCCGCGCTACGAAGTGGAGCGCGAGTATGCGGTGCGCGTGATGGGACGCCTCAGCGACGAGCAGACGCAGAAGCTCACGACCGGCATCGAGCTTGCCGACGGCATCGCAAAGTGTGAGAAGGTCGAGGACGCGGGCGGCGACGAGGACGGGGCGAATCACTGGTATCGCGTGACGCTGAAGGAGGGTCGCAATCGCGAGATCCGGCGTCTGTTTGAAGCGCTGGGGCTCATGGTGAGCCGATTGATCCGGACACGGTACGGGGCCCTCGCGATGCCTCCGGAGTTGAAGCGCGGCCAGTGGACCGAGCTCGGCGCGGAGGAAGTGAATGCGCTCGTTGCATCGTCCGGCATGCGCGGCAACGGTCATCCGCAGAATGCGCAGCGCCCGCCACAGGGTCCTCCGCGCCATCGCGGTCATCCACGCGGCGGTCACCCGCAGGGATCGAAGCAGGGCGGCCATCAGCAGCGCCCGCATGGTCCGAACGGGCAGCGCCGCCACGGGAAGCCGCATGGACCGCATGCGCAGGCCACATCGCCGCACGCGAATCGTCACGGCGGAGCGCCCGGCAGTGGTCAGGGACAACCGCACGACGCGCGTCGCGTGCATCGCGGAAAGCCGCAACCACGTCACAACTTCGACGAAGTGCAACCGCAGAGCAACGCGAACGCGTCGCCGTTTGGCCGGCACACGCTGACCGTTCCGGGCGGACACGCGCGATCGAAGGGGCAGGGCGGTGGTCGCAATCGTCGCGGGAATCGCGCAAAAGGCGCCGTCATGCCGGCGGATTTGTCGCGCCACGATCCGATCCCGAACGAGGACTATTCGCGGCCCAAGCCGCCGCGGCGCGAAGTCATCATCCAGTATGTGAAGCGCGACGACACGCCGCCGCGGGACGACGAGCAGTCGTAATCACGGCGGGGTGCGTCATCCGCGCACCGGCCCGCCGATCCGCGGTACCTTCGCGCTAGCCCTCGACGAAAAGATCGGGAAGGAGCGGCGTCCCCGGCTGGACGGCGTATCGCGTCAAGTCCGTCACGCCGGCCTCGGTCAGCACTTCCTCGTCGATCAGAAAACGGCCGGTGGTCGAGCGCGCATCCTGCCCGAACACGAAGTACGCCGCGTCGGCCACGATCTCGGGTTTCCGCATCCGCGCGAGTTCGTCGGTTGCGCCCGGAATCATGGTGACAGCCGCCGTCGCGATCACGCTGCGTGGCCAGAGCGCGTTGACCGCGATCCCGTCACCGCGAAACTCTTCCGCCATTCCGAGCACGCAGAGGCTCATGCCGTACTTCGCGATCGTATAGGCGACGTGCGGCGCAAACCACTTCGGCTCCAGGTTGAGCGGCGGCGCGAGCATGAGCACGTGCGGGTTGCGACCGGCCGCGGCCGATCGGCGCAAGTGCGGAACACAGGCCTGGGTGCAGAGGAAGGTACCGCGCGTGTTGATATCGAGCATCAGGTCGAACCGCTTCGCGGGCGTCGCGAGCGTGTCGGTCATGCTGATCGCGCTCGCGTTGTTGACGCAGATGTCGATCCCACCGAACCGGGCAGCCGCTTGCTCGACGGCCGAGGCAAGCTGCGTCTCGTCGCGGATGTCACAGGCGAGCGGCAACGCATTGCCCCCTGCGGCGTTGATCTCTTCCGCGGCCGAATAGATCGTTCCCGGCAGCTTCGGATGCGGTTCGGTCGTCTTGGCCGCGATTGCGATGTTCGCACCATCGCGCGCGGCGCGCAGCGCGATCGCGAGGCCGATTCCGCGCGAGCCGCCGGTGATGAACAGCGTCTTGCCGCGCAGGCTATGCATCGCGAATGAGGCGAGTCAGCGCTGAAACTGCGGCGGCCGTTTTTCGAGGAACGCGCGAATGCCCTCCGCGAAGTCCGGCGATGCGGCACAACGCGCAAAACTCATGGCCTCGAGGTCGAGTTGCTGCGACAGCGAATTAACGAGCGACATCCGCAGCAAACGCTTGGCGCCGCGGATCGCCTCGCGCGGCGCGCCGGCGAGCACACGCGCCGTCTCCTCGACGGTTCGTTCGAGATCGCCCGGTGCCACGACCCGGTTGACGAGCCCCAGCTTCAGCGCTTCCTGCGCGTCGAAGCGCTCGGCCAGCAGCAGGATCTCCATCGCCTTGTGGAAGCCGACCAAGCGCGGGAGCGACCAGGTGCCGCCACCGTCGGGCGTCAATCCGATGTTGCGGTAGGCGGAGGCGAAATACGCGTTGTCGGCGGCGACTGCGAGGTCGCAGGCGCACATCAGCGACAAGCCGAATCCGGCGACCGCCCCATGCACCGCCGCGATCACCGGTTGCGGCATGCGCGCGAACTGCTCGATCGCGCCGTGCAGGTGTCCGATCATTCGCAGGAACGCCTCGCGCCGATCCGCGCCGGACTCGTCGAGCATCGTTGCAAACTCGTTCAAATCCCCGCCCGCCATGAAATGCCTGCCAGCGCCGCGCAGGATCACCACCCGAATCGCGTCGTCGGAGGCGAGCGCCGCGCTGTGCTCGACGAGCGCATCGACCAACGCTCGGTTCAGCGTGTTGAGCTGATCAGGACGATTCAGCGTGACGCGCGCAATCGGTCCATCGCGTTCGACGAGGAGGGGCACGGCAGGTCTGTCGTCAGGCATCGACCCAGTCTAGCATGGTCCGTAGTTGACGAATTTCCGGCGATCGCGAGCCCACGAACGCTCGTCTACTCCTTAAATGGAGTGGACTCGTTCAACTCGTCCAGCGAATGCTCGATATCGACGCGTTCGCGTGCGCAGTAGGCGGCGATCGCCTCCGCGAAGTCCGGATCCGCGATTGCATGGAGGGAATACGTCGGCACGGGCAGCAACCCACGCGCGAGCTTGTGCACGCCCTGTGCACCCCCTTCGAAGAACCGGATGCCGCGCTCGATACAGAACTCGATCGCCTGGTAGTAGCAGGCTTCGAAATGCAGTCCCGGCACGAAGTGACGCGTGCCCCAGTAGCGTCCCCACAGGCGCTCGGGTGTGAACACGTCGAGCGCGGCGCACAGCGGCTGCCCCTCGCGAAAGCCGAGCACCAGCAGCAGGTGCTCCGCCAACGTCGCGCCGATGCGCTCGAAGAATTCGTGGGAGAGGTACGGCGTCGAATGGTGCATGCGGTACGTCCGTTCGTAGCAACGATAGAAGAACGACCAGTCCGTGGAGGTGATCTCGCTGCCGGTCTTGCGCACGAACGCGACGCCCTCCGCGGCGACCCTGCGGCGCTCCTGCTTCACCTTCTTGCGCTTCTCATGGTTGAACGCGGCCAGGAAGTCGGCGAAATCGCGATAGCCGGGATTGGTCCAGTGGAACTGGATGCCTTCGCGCACAATGAGCCCGGCGGCACGTCCTTCGGTCGCTTCGTCGGATTCGGCGAAGAGGATGTGCAGCGACGAGCAGCGCTCGGTGGCGAGGATCGTTACGGCGTGCCGCAGAAGCGCACGACGCGTCGCGCCGTCTCGGGCCAGTACGCGCCTCCCGGTCACCGGCGTGAACGGAATGGCGACGACGAGCTTCGGATAGTAATGGCGCCCGTGGCGCCGGTACGCATCGGCCCACCCCCAGTCGAACACGTATTCGCCATAACTGTGCGACTTCACGTAAAGCGGCAGGGCGCCGATCAGCTGCGCGCCGTTCCAGGCGGTGACGTATCGCGGGTGCCAGCCAGTCGCCTCCGATGCGCAGCCCGTCTCGTGCAGTGCGGCGAGAAAAGCGTGCGACAGGAACGGCTCACCACCCGCCAGCGCATCCCATGCCGCGGCGGGAATCGCGCCTAACGCGACATCATCGCGAAGCCTGGGCGGCGCGATGGGCAGGGACGGCGATCGGAGGATGGGCGTGCGCATGTCGGCATTGTCCGGACAAGCAGACTGGCGCTCAAGTTCAATCGTGCTCGTCGCCGGAGAGGGCTTCGCGCGCGTGCTAAGATTTTTCGATGCGCATGGCGATCGCACAACTGAATCAGCGCGTTGGCGATCTCGCGGGGAACGCGCGGTCGCTTATCGAGGCGATCACGGCCGGACACCGAGGTGGTGCCGATGTCGTCGTTACCCCTGAGCTGTCGTTGTGCGGTTATCCACCGGAAGATCTCCTGCTGCGTCCCGCGTTTCTAGCGGCGTGCAAAGACGAGCTCGTGAACCTTGCCGCGGCCGTGCACGGGACGTACGCCATCGTCGGGTTTCCCGAAAGCGAAGGCGGCAAGCGCTACAACGCCGCGGCGGTGATCCACGATGGTCGCATCGCGGCTGTCTATCGCAAGCAGTGCCTGCCGAACTACACGGTCTTCGACGAGGAGCGGTATTTCGTGCCTGGCGATACGCCATGCGTCGTCGAGATCGCTGGCGTGCGCTGCGGGCTCATCCTCTGCGAGGACGTGTGGCTCGAGGGACCCGCAGCGCAGTCGCGCGCCGCGGGCGCGGAGGTTCTGCTCGTGCCGAACGGCTCGCCGTATCACACCGCGCAACAAGCGACGCGCCGCGAGCAGGTTGGAGCGCGCTCGCGCGAAAATGCAGTGCCGATCATCTACGTGAATCGTGTCGGCGGACAGGACGAGCTCGTTTTCGACGGTGCGTCATTCGTGACGAATAGTGCCGGCGACGTCGTCAAGCAATGCCCGGCGTGGCACGAGACGCTCGCCTACGCGGATTTCGACGGTGCCGTTCCCAAGTCCGTGCGCGGTTCGCTCGCGACCGCTCTCGAGCCGCACGTCTACGCGGCGCTGGTCACGGGCGTGCGCGATTACGTGATGAAGAACGACTTTCCGGGCGCGCTCGTCGGGCTCTCGGGCGGCGTCGATTCCGCACTTACGCTCGCGATTGCGGTCGACGCGCTCGGGCATGACAAAGTCCGCGCGGTCATGCTTCCGTCCCGGCACAACGCGCCGATGAGCCTTGAGGATGCGCGCAAGATGGCGCAGTCGCTACGCGTGCGCTACGACGAAATTCCGATCACGGACGTGCATGCGGCCGCGCTGAAGGCACTTTCGCACGAGTTCGAGGGCCTCGCGGAGGATGCCACCGAGGAAAACCTCCAGGCGCGCATCCGCGGCATGCTCCTCATGGCGCTGTCGAACAAGTTCGGCCACATTCTGCTCACCACCGGAAACAAGTCCGAGATGGCGGTCGGCTACGCGACGCTCTACGGCGATATGGCCGGCGGATTCGCGGTGCTGAAGGACGTAAGCAAGACGCTCGTCTACCGTCTTGCGGCCTACCGCAATGCGCTGGGGCGCGTGATCCCGAATCGCGTGCTCACGCGCGCGCCGTCTGCCGAGCTGAAGGACGACCAGACGGACCAGGATGCATTGCCGCCGTACGCGGTGCTCGACGCGATCCTCGAGGCGTACGTGGAGCGCGACCTCGGTCCACAGGCGATCATTGCAGACGGCGCTGCCTCCGAGGATGTGCAGCGCGTCGTGCAACTCATCAAGCGCAGCGAATATAAACGACGTCAGGCGGCCGTCGGCATCCGCATCACACCGCGTGCGTTCGGCAAGGACTGGCGCTACCCGATCACGTCGGCGTGGAGTGACTAGTAAACGAGCTTCCAGGGCTCGCGAGCGAACCGCCGCGAGCCCTGCCGAAGAATCACAAAGCAGACGGGCGCTCGAGAAACCTGGTTAGATGAAAATCGCCGGGGTGAACCCGTCGATTTTCTATACGAAGTAAGAGGACGTCGCGAGCGGACCGCCGCGAGCCCTGCCGAAGAATCACAAAGCAGACGGGCGTTCGAGAAGCCTGGTTAGATGAAAATCGCCGGGATGAACCCGTCGGTTTTCTCTAGGAACTAAGAGGACGTCGCGATAATACGCTCGCGCAGAGCGCGAGCGCCGCGTCTTCGTGTATTCTTGACTGTCGCCGGACCGCCGGTGCTCGAGGCTGCCATGAAGCGAATCGAAGCGGTGATCAAGCCGTTCAAGCTCGACGAAGTGCGCGAAGCGCTCTCGGAAGTGGGCGTGACCGGCCTGACGGTAACCGAGGTCAAGGGCTTCGGACGACAGAAGGGGCACACCGAGCTCTATCGCGGCGCCGAGTACGTTGTCGACTTTCTGCCGAAGGTGAAGATCGACGTCATCCTCGCGGACGACATGGTCGACCGCGCGGTCGAGGCGCTGATCAAGGCGGCACGCACCGGAAAGATCGGCGACGGCAAGATCTTCGTCACGCCGGTGGAGCAGGTCGTGCGGATCCGCACCGGCGAATCGGGCGAGGCGGCGGTATAGGGGTAGGGATAGACAAGCTTCCGCCGATCGCGAACGAGAACGCCGCGAGCCCGACTGAAAAATCAGACCCAGTCCGATATTCGAGAAGCCTGGAAAAATGAAAATCGCCGGGATAAACCCGTCGATTTTCTCGGGAAAAGACTGAATAGTGGGCTGGGCGAACCGGCGCGAGGCTGCGCTGCGACTTGCTGATTCACCCTCGGGAGAGCGTCATGTCTTTCGCATCGGAATTCCGGCAATTTGCGCTTCGCGGCAACGTCGTCGATCTCGCGGTGGGCGTGATCATTGGCGCCGCGTTCGGCAAGATCGTCGATTCGCTGGTCAAGGACCTGATCATGCCGATCATCGGCGGGATCTTCGGCGGGCTCGACTTCTCCAATTACTTCATCGCGCTAAAGAGCCCGCCCGCCGGCTATGCCGGTCCGATGACGTACGAGGCGCTCACCAAGGCGGGCGTCCCGCTGTTCGCATACGGCAATTTCCTCACTATCGTCCTGAACTTCGTCATCCTGGCGTTCGTGATCTTCTGGATGATCCGGTATTTCAATCGGGTCAAGTCGACGTTCGACGCGCCGGCGGCGGAAACGCCCGAACAGACCCTGTTGCTGCGCGAGATTCGCGACTCGCTCAAGAAGTAGCGCAGTAGCGCACCATCCAAACGCAGGTCCCCACGCCGAAACGCGCGAGGTCGCTCGCTGTTGCGGCGTTTGACCGCGTTTTGCGTGGTTTGCGATAATCGCGCCGCGGCATCGATCCAGCCGACGACGGGCGTCGCACAAGAAACCGTCGCGAGCCTCACGTGCATCGCCGACTTCGGGAGGAATTCCATGCATCGTCATCGCAGGTTGTCCGCACTGGGCGCGCTGTGCGCCGCGCTCGCCGTCGCACCCGCCATGGCGGACGTGACCATCGGGGTAACGCTTTCCGCGACCGGTGCCGCGGCGTCGCTCGGCATTCCCGAGAAGAACTCGATCGAGCTCCTGCCCGCGACGATCGGCGGGGAGAAGCTCAAGTGGATCGTCCTCGACGATGCGTCGGACACGACCCGCGCAGTCACCAACACGCGCAAGCTGATCAGCGAGGACAAGGTCGACGTCATCGTCGGCTCGACCATCACGCCGAACTCGCTGGCGATGGTCGACATCGTATCCGAAGCGGAGACGCCGATGATCTCGATGGCCGCATCCGCGCAGATCGTCAATCCTTCGAACCCGAAGACGAAATGGGTGTTCAAGACGCCGCAAAGCGATTCGCTGATGGCCGACGCGATCGCGGTCAACATGAAGGCGAACGGCGTCAAGACGATCGGCTACATCGGCTTCAACGACGCCTACGGCGACAGCTGGCTCGCGGAGATCAGGCGCTCGGCGCAGACCGCAGGCATCAAGATCGTTGCCGAGGAGAAGTACAATCGCAACGACACGTCGGTGACCGGCCAGGTGCTGAAGCTCGTGGCGGCGAATCCAGATGCGATTCTGATTGGGGCGTCGGGAACGCCGGGCGCGACGCCGCAGAAGGAGCTGGCCGCGCGCGGCTACAAGGGCCGTATCTATCAGACGCACGGTGTCGCGAACCCGGACTTTCTGCGCGTCGTCGGCAAGGACGGCAACGGGACGCTGCTGCCGATCGGCCCGATGCTCGTCTACGAGCAGCTGCCCGACTCGAACCCGGTGAAGAAGGTCGCGGCCGAGTACATCACGCAATACGAGACCAAGTACGGAAAGGGGTCGCGCTCGACGTTCGGCGGTCATGCCTACGACGCCTATCTCCTGCTCGCGAAGGCGGTTCCCGAGGCGCTCAAGAAGGCGAAGCCCGGCACCAAGGAATTCCGCGCAGCGCTGCGCGACGCGCTCGAGCAGACGAGCGTCGTCGCGAACCATGGCGTCTTCGTCATGACGCCGCAGGACCACAACGGTCTCGACAATCGTGCGCGCGTCATGGTGAAGATCGACGACGGGAAGTGGACGCTCGTGAAGTGAGTGGCGCCAGTCCGGTCGCGAGAATGTTCGGCCACGGGATCGCGGGAGTGGCGCGCGCGAGCCGATGACAACCGACTATTGACGCGTTCGCCGCCAACCGTCGCCTCGGGCCATATCGCACTTCCAGTCCCGAGCCGCCAGTCCCGCAAACCCGCTTTCAGGCCGCCACGACCCGCACATTGAAGCGATGGACCTCACCATCGCCGCGCTGCTCACGCAGGATGGTGTCACCAACGGCGCCATCTACGCGCTGCTCGCCCTGGCGCTCGTCCTGGTATTCGCCGTCACTCGCGTCATCTGGATCCCCTCGGGCGAGTTCGTTGCGTACGGGACGCTGACGCTCGCCGGGTTGCAGCTCGGCAAGCCGCCCGGCACCGTCGGACTGCTGATCGGGATGGCGCTCGTCGCCGGCGCGATCGAGCTCGTACATTGCGCACGGCGGCGCGAGTGGAAGCAGGCTTGGCGCCGGCTCGCGATCTGGAGCGGAATACCGATTGCGATCGCGATGCTCGTGTGGTGGGCGGCGCCCCTCAACCTTCCGTTGGCCGCGCAAGTTGCACTCACCCTTGCTGCGGTCACCGCGCTCGGACCGCTGCTCTATCGCATTGCGTACCAGCCGCTTGCCGACGCGAGCGTGCTCGTACTGCTGATCGTCTCAGTGGCAGTCCATTTCGCGCTGACGGGCCTCGGCCTCTGGTTCTTTGGGGCAGAAGGCTCGCGCACGCCCGCATTCGCCTCGGGATCGATCGACATCGGCAACGTGCATATCAGCCTGCAGAGCGTGCTCGTCGTGCTGGCAAGCGCGCTCCTGATCGTGGCGCTCTATTTTTTCTTCGGACGGACGCTCTACGGGAAGGCGCTCCGCGCGACCGCGGTCAATCGCACGGGCGCGCGCATCTGCGGCGTCTCTCCGGAGTTCGCGGGCGCGCTCACGTTCCTGCTGGGTGCGCTGCTTTGCGCTTTCTGCGGCGTCCTGATCGGCCCGATCACCACGATCTACTACGACTCCGGCTTCCTCGTGAGCTTGAAGGGCTTCGTGGGCGCGATCATCGGCGGGCTCGTGAGCTATCCGCTCGCGGCGGCGGGTGCGCTCCTCGTGGGACTGCTCGAGGCATTCTCGTCGTTCTGGGCGAGCGCTTTCAAGGAAGTGATCGTGTTCACCCTCATCATCCCGGTCCTGCTCTGGCGCAGCCTCACGACGCACCATCAGGACGAAGAAGAATGAACCGCGCGGATAAGCCGCCATGCGCATGACAGCGCCGCGGCTGGTGCTGATCGTCTGGATCGTCGCCCTGATCCTCGTGCCGGTCGCCGCGCCGCAGTTCTGGGTCACGCTCGGCAACTACATCGGGCTCTACAGCCTCGTCGCGCTCGGATTGATCGTGATCACCGGTGTGGCGGGACAAACATCGTTCGGCCAGGCCGCATTCGTCGGTCTCGGCGCGTACACGACGGCATATCTGACGACGCGATACGGCATGTCGCCGTGGCTCACGCTGATCATCGGCCTCGCGTTCACCGCGCTCGTCGCGCTTGCCCTCGGCTTCATTACACTGCGGATGAAGGGCCATTACCTGCCGCTCGCCACGATCGCGTGGGGCATCAGCCTGTATTTCCTGTTCGGCAATCTCGAGATGCTGGGCGGGCACACCGGGATGACCGGCATTCCGCCGTTGTCGATCGGGGATTTCGACCTCAGGAACGAGCGGCATTTCTACATCGTCATCTGGACCGTCACGCTGCTCGCGCTCTGGACCACGAACAACCTGCTCGATTCACGGCCCGGCCGCGCGCTGCGGGCGCTCAAGGGCGGGCTCGAGATGGCGGAATCGTTCGGCGTCGACGGCGCGCGTCTCAAGATCATCGCCTTCGTCTATGCCGCGTTGCTGGCGTGCGTCTCGGGCTGGCTGTACGCGCATCTGCAACGCTTCGTGAATCCGACGCCGTTCTTCATCAACCAGGGCATCGAATACCTGTTCATGGCGGTCGTGGGCGGTGCAGGAAGCGTCTGGGGTGCAGTCGTCGGCGCAACAGCGATCACCCTCGCGAAGAACGAGCTGCAGGAATACCTGCCGGCGCTGCTCGGCCGCGCCGGCAACTTCGAGAACGTCGTGTTCGGCGTGCTGATGGTCGTGCTGCTGCAATCCGCGCGTGACGGCATCTGGCCCTGGATCGAGCGCATCCTCCCCAGGTCCAAACCCGCGCCTGTCCCGGACGCAGCGCCGCTGCCCGTGCGCGAAAAGCCTTTTGTCAGCGGTCCGCTGCTTCGTGTTCATGCGGCACGCAAGGAGTTCGGCGGGCTCGTAGCAGTCGACGCCTTGTCGTTCGACCTGCAACCCGGCGAGATCCTGGGGCTCATCGGCCCCAACGGTGCCGGCAAGAGCACGACGTTCGGATTGATCTCCGGTGCGCTCGCGCTTTCCGCGGGCGAGATCGTCTTCAACGGCGAATCGATCGCCAGCAGCGAGCCGTACGAGATCGCGCGGCGGGGCATCGGCCGGACGTTTCAACACGTGAAGTTGCTGCCGCAGATGAGCGTGCTCGACAACGTCGCGCTCGGTGCATATCTCCGCGGACACGCGGGCGTCGTGCGCGCAGCGCTGCGTCTCGATCGCGAAGAGGAAAGGTGCACGCGCGCCGCGGCCGCCCGCCAGATCGAGCGCGTCGGCCTGGGTGCGCATACCTTCGATCCTGCCGGCAGCCTGGCGCTCGGACAACAGCGCATCGTCGAGATCGCTCGGGCGCTTGCCGCCGATCCGATCCTGCTCCTCCTCGACGAGCCGGCGGCGGGACTGCGCTATCTCGAAAAGCAGGCGCTGGCGAAGCTCCTGCGCGCGCTTAAGACCGAGGGTCTCACGATTCTTCTGGTCGAGCACGACATGGAATTCGTGATGGGGTTGACCGATCGCCTGGTGGTGATGGATTTCGGCGAGAAGCTCGCAGAAGGCGCGCCCGCGGACGTGCAGCGCGATCCCGCGGTGCTCGAGGCCTATCTGGGGGCCGCATGACGCTGCTGCTCGACGTTCGCAGCGTGAGCGTCGCCTACGGCAAGGTGGCGGCGGTCCACGACGTCTCGCTGTGCGTCGAGGAGGGAAAGATCGTCACGGTGATCGGTCCCAACGGCGCCGGCAAGACGACGCTCCTCGGCGCGGTCATGGGCCTCCTGCCCGCGCGCGGCGAGATCGATTACCTCGGCCAGCCGCTCCGGCCGCTGACGGTCGAGCAGCGCGTCGCACGCGGGCTCGTGCTCGTGCCCGAGAAGCGCGAGCTCTTCGCGAGCATGACCGTGGCCGACAATCTCGCGCTGGGTGCTTTTGCACGGCGCGGCGCCAACGATGCCGCAGCGACACTCGAGGCCGTGTACGAGCGCTTTCCGCGGCTACAAGAACGGCGGTCGCAGCTCGCCGGCACGTTGTCCGGCGGAGAGCGCCAGATGCTCGCGCTCGGACGAGCGCTCATGGCCAAACCGCGGTTGCTGCTGCTCGACGAGCCTTCCCTCGGGCTCGCGCCGCTGATCGTGCGCGACATCCTGGCCATCGTGTCGTCGCTCCGCGCGTCGGGGGTATCGGTGCTGCTGATCGAGCAGAATGCGCGTGCGGCGCTGGCGATTGCCGACTACGGCTACGTCCTCGAGACGGGCGAGCTTGCGCTCAAAGGGCCAAGCGAGGAACTCGCCGCCAACCCCAGCGTCAGCGCCACGTACCTCGGACTCGGTGCGGGAGTGAACCCCTGACGGCCGAAGGGGCGGCGTTGAACGGAGGTGGCGCCGCCCCGATATAATTGGGGCGTTGCGGGTCGACGCGAAAATGGGCCGATCATCGCGATCCCAGACCTGCCGCGGTCGGTGGTCCGATGTGCAACCGAGTTGAAACGTCGTCGAACGTATTCCTTCTGGTCAGCATCAAGTTCGCTGACGCTTAACTCGCCTGCACATCGTTGCGAACCGACTGAGTCAGCCCAGTATCTAACCCTTGCTTCGCTACCCGCAGCAGCCACACTGATCAATATGCTCGCTCCCGCTCCAACCCATTCTCCGGCCGTCGCCGAGGTCGCCGAGCGGACGCTGCTCGCTGCGTCCGATCTCGATGCACCCAAGCTCGAACGCGTGTTCGCGGCCATCCATCAACACGACGTCGATTTTGCTGACCTGTACTTCCAGCATTCCCGCTACGAGAGCTGGTCGCTCGAAGAGGGGATCGTCAAGGCGGGAACGTTCAGTATCGATCGCGGCGTCGGTGTCCGCGCAATCACGGGCGAAAAGCAGGCATTTGCCTACTCGGACGACATTTCCCTGGCGGCGCTCGACGAGGCGGGCGCCGCGGTGCGCGCCATCGGACGGCAGGGACAATCCGCCGTCGCGGCCCTGCGACAGCCGATCGCGAGCCGGGTGCTGTATTCGAGCAACGACCCCGTGCTGAGCCTCGAAGACGCGGCGAAGGTTGCGCTGCTGACCCGCGTCGAAGCGCTCGCGCGCCGGCGCGACAAGCGCGTCGTGCAGGTCATGGCGTCACTTGCCGGCGAGCACGAAACGATCCTGATCGCACGCAGCGATGGCCTGGTCGCCACCGACGTGCGTCCGCTCGTCCGCGTTTCCGTGACGGTGATCGTGGAGGAGGGCGGCCGTCGCGAGCAGGGCCATGCCGGCGGCGGCGGGCGCGTCGATTACAGCGCCTTCGACGATGAGCGCCTTTCCGACTACGCAAACCGGGCCGTCGACAACGCGCTGCTCAACCTGAGTGCGCGCGAGGCGCCGGCCGGCACCATGACGGTCGTGCTGGGAAGCGGCGAGCCCGGCATTCTCTTGCACGAAGCGGTGGGGCACGGGCTCGAGGGCGATTTCAACCGCAAAGGCACGAGCGCCTTCTCCGGTCGTGTGGGCCAGCAGGTCGCGGCCCGGGGCGTGACGGTCATCGACGATGGCACACTGGATCAGCGCCGGGGTTCGCTCAACGTCGACGACGAGGGCAACCCGACGCAGCGCACCGTCCTGATCGAGGACGGCATCCTACGCGGCTACATGCAGGACCATCTGAACGCGGGGCTCATGCGCGCACCCGCGACCGGCAACGGTCGGCGCGAGTCATTCGCACACCTGCCGATGCCGCGCATGACGAACACGATCATGCTGGCGGGCGACAAGGATCCCGAGGAGATCATCCGCTCGGTAAAAAGCGGTCTGTATGCAGCGAGCTTCAGCGGCGGTCAGGTCGACATCACCAGCGGCAAGTTCGTCTTCTCGACATCCGAGGCGTGGATGATCGAGGACGGCAAGCTTGCCTATCCGGTGAAGGGCGCGACGCTGATCGGCAACGGCCCCGATGCCCTCACGCGCGTCACCATGATCGGCAACGATCTCGCGCTCGATCCGGGATTGGGCACGTGCGGCAAGGACGGCCAGAGCGTCCCGGTCGGCGTCGGTCAGCCCACGATGCGGATCGACGGACTCACGGTCGGCGGAACGTCGTAGCGGCGGCGTGACGGTGCAATGCACGGGGCACGACAGCGTCGATGGCGCTGCGTAGCGCCGGTATCAAGGCTGGAGCGACGAAAACAACCGGGGAGAACTCCAGTGACGCGTGCCGAGCAAGCCAAACCTGCGGTCGACTTCTTTGTGTGCATGCTCGCGGCGTTGACCTTCACGGTCGCTCCCGGTGCGCATGCCGCTGAGAGCGCCAAGATTCATGTTGTCGAGGCCAAGTACGGGGACTTTCTCGGCGACAAGACCTGTGCGCCCGACCTGTCTCGCTGCGACGGTCTCGCGAAGTGTTCGGTCGATGTCACGGACGCGCTGTGCAAGTCCGGCGCTGCGCCCGATCAGGCGCGCCTCCAGATCATCTGGGATTGCGGCGAGCTGAAACACGCAGGGATGGCGGCGCGCGGCAAGAAGGTGATCGTCACCTGTCCCTACCAGCCGAATCTGAACTAGCGGACCGCAAACGGTTCCCTGGCGGCGATCCTGCCCGGCGACGGTGGTATCCACTTTCGCCGAATCAATGCAGCGGCCCGCTCGGCGGCGGCGCGATGGCCGGCGCCGAGGACGCGTGGTGCATGACGATCCGCCAGCCTGATGGCGTCCGGATGAAGATATTGGTCGCGACCGCGACGCCGCGTGCCGTTCCGCTCGCGTTGTAGACGTGCTCGATCGCGCTCTGCATGGCGAGACCGACGGTTTCGAGGACAACCACTTCCTCGAGGCGGAACGTAAGACTGCCGTCGCCCGTGAACAGCTGCTCGAACGACGCGCGCACTGCATCGTAGCCGACGTGCCGCAACCCGCCAGGGTGGACGCAGACGATCTCCTCGTCGTCGGCCCACGCCGTCATCATCGCCTCGATGTCCTTCGCCTCGAACGCCTGGTAGAACGCGAGCGCAGCGTCCTGGGGCGAGGTGTAGATCGGCAGCGTGCGCGGCTTCGACATGCGGGCGGCGGGTTTATTGGACGCGCTTGCGGATCGGGATCGGAAGCGCCGTGCGCGCGAGATTGTAGACGATCGGCGGATTCAAATCGCGCATGCATTTGAAGTGTCCCAGCGGGCATTCGCGCTTGAAGCACGGGCTGCATTCGATGTCGATCTTCGCAATCTGCGCGCTCGGCGACAGCGGCGGCGTATACGCAGGCGACGATGAACCGAACAGGGCGACGAGCGGAACGCCAACGGCCGCCGCGGCGTGCATGAGGCCGGAGTCGTTGCTCACGACGAGCGAAGCGACCGACAGGATGTCGATCGCTGTGCCGAGATCGGTGCGCGCAGTGAGGTCACGAAACTTCGCGCCGCTCTCGCCCGCCGCCTGCACCACCGCGGTCGCGGCGATCTGGTCGTTGGGCGAGCCGACGATCCAGACCTGGTAGCCGTCGCGAAGGAGCGCCGAGCCCAAATCGGCGAAATGATTCGGCGGCCAGCGCTTCGACGGTCCGAATTCGGCGCCAGGACACAGGACGACCGCGGGTCGCTCCGTCTTCAGACGCAGCGCGCGGAGCGCCCGGCTGCGGTTGGCGGCATCGGGCACGAGCACCGGCGCGGGCGGCACCGGAATCAGCGTGCCGGGCAGTCCGGCGAGCGCGGCGTAGCGCGTCACCAGCATCGGCATCGCTTTCTTGTCGAGCTTGCGCGGGTCGTTGAGGAGCGCGTAACGCGCCTCGCCGACGTAGCCCGTGCGGCGCGGAATGCCTGCGAACCACGGTACGAGCGCCGACTTCCACGAGTTCGGCAACACGAACGCGCGCGTGTAATGCTCCGCCTTGAGCTCGCGCCCCAGAAGCCGCCGCGCGGCGAGCGCCAGCTTGCCGTGACCGAACGGGCTTTCGATGATCCGCCGGATGCCGCGCATGCGTCTGTAGACCGGCGCGCACCACGGCGGCGCGAGGACGTCGACGTTGGGCTCGGCGTACGGCTCACGCAGAAGCGCGATCAGCGGCTCGGAAAGAATCGCGTCGCCCACCCAGGACGGGGCGACGACGAGAAAGCGTTCACCGGCCATGGGACGATCCAAGCGGGAACGGGGCCGCACGCACGGCGCGGCCTTCTGGGTCTACGGATGGCCGGGTTGCGCGCCGCCTTCGAGCCGGTAGCGCGTTCCGCAATACGGGCACATCACCCGCCCCGTCGGCTCGATGTCGAGAAACACCCGTGGATGCCAGCTCCACAGCGGCATCGAGGGGTTTGGGCAGTACACCGGCAGGTCCTTCGCACGGACCGTCACCTCGGCATTGGCGTTCGTCTCGGTCATGCTCAAACGTGCGTGAGCCACGACGCCTTCGACGGATTCCTGCCGTTGACCGTGTCGAAGAACAGGTTTTGCAGACGCGTCGTGATCGGCCCGCGCTTGCCGTCGCCGACCGGTCGATTGTCATATTCGCGGATCGGCGTCACCTCGGCGGCCGTGCCGGTGAAGAACGCCTCGTCGCAGACATAGATCTCGTCGCGGGTGATGCGCCGCTCGACGACCGGAATGCCGAGCTCGCCGGCGAACGTCATGATCGTGCTGCGGGTGATCCCCGCGAGTGCGCCACCCGAGAGATCGGGCGTATGCAGCTTGCCGTCGCGCACGATGAACACGTTCTCGCCCGAGCCCTGACAGATGAAGCCCTGGGGGTCTAGCAGCATCGCCTCCTCGTAGCCGTCGTGCGTCGCTTCCTGGTTGGCGAGGATCGAGACGGCATAATTGCACACCGCCTTCGCGCCGCACATCGTGATGTTCGGATGATGATGCGTGAACGACGACGTGCGCACCCGGATCCCTTTTTCCAGTCCCTCCGCGCCGAGATACGCGCCCCACGGCCACGCGGCGATCGCGACCAGCACCGGGTTCGACCGTGCGGCAACACCCATCGCCTCGCTGCCGTAGAACACGAGGGGCCGCAGGTAGCAGCTTTCGAGCTTGTTCTCGCGAACGCACGCGCGCTGCGCCTCGTCGAGCTCGTCCTTCGAGAACGGGATCGTCATGTGGAAGATCTGCGCCGAGCGGAAGAGGCGATCGGTGTGATCGCGCAGGCGGAAGATCGCCGGCCCCTTGTCGGTCTTGTAGCAGCGTACCCCTTCGAACACGCCCATGCCGTAGTGCAGCGTGTGCGTGAGGACGTGCGTGGTCGCGTCGCGCCACGGCACCATCTTGCCGTCAAACCAGATCCATCCGTCGCGGTCGGCCATCGACATGGCGAGAAGTCTCCTTTCCTGGCGCGATTTTAGCCGATCCCGTCGCATTGGCCGGTCGCCGCGAATCTCTCGCCGGCTGGCGCCGCAAAAAAGCGACCGCATTACCCGCGGTGGCGGTGCGCGGCCTGACGGAAACGGTGCGATGCTGATCAGCGCCGCGGCCACGGCGCGCCGAACAAGTGCAACCAGAGCGTATTGACCTGCATGCGCTGCTCGCGATGCGGTGCCGGGTCGACGCGCGCCTGCGGTGCGCCCGTCAGCCGGACGCGGTGCTGCTCACGGCGATAGTCGCGGTAGGCGTCGGCGCAAGCGGTTGCGAGCTCCCGGGGCACGAGGCCGAGCTCGGCTGCGAGGCCGAGCAGCGCGATGTTGCCGATGTTGCCGGTGAGACGCGGATGCTCTCGCGCGTGAAGCAGGACGAGGAACTGCACGGAGAATTCGATATCGACCATGCCCCCCTCGTCATGCTTCACATCGAAATGCGGCGTGGGGTTCGGGTGACCGGCGGCAACGCGTCGGCGCATGTCGACGACGTCCCGCGCGAGCGCGTCGCGGTCGCGTGCAAGACGCAGAACCCGCTCGCGTTCCTCTTCAAACGCGGCGCCGAGCGCGACATCGCCCGCCACGAAGCGTGCGCGCGACAGCGCCTGGTGTTCCCACGTCCACGCGTGCGCCTGCTGATAGACGCGAAACGCAGTGAGACTCGAAACGAGATGACCGGCAACGCCGTCGGGTCTGAGCCTCAAGTCGGTGTCATAGAGCCGGCCGGCGGCGGTCGTGCTCGTGAGCCAGGTGTTGACGCGCTGCGCGAGCCGCGCGTAACGCTCGGGCGCGGAATCTGCATCCGGGTCCTGCGCGTCGACGTCGTAGACGAACACGAGGTCGAGGTCGGAGGCGTAACCCAGCTCCTTGCCACCGAGCTTCCCGTAACCGATGATCGCGAAGCGCGGCGCCCCGGGGTCCTCGCCGCATTGCAGGCGCCAGCACGCTCCAAGCGTCGCCTCGAGCACAACGTCCGCGAGCGCCGACAGGTGATCGGCAAGGCGCTCGACCGTCAGCCGACCGCCTAGGTCCTGCGCAAGGAGCCTGAGCGTCTGCGCATGCTGGAAGTGACGCAGTGCGTCCATCAGCTGCTCGGCATCTTCCTCGTGACCTTCGAGTCGCCGCGCAAGCTCTTCTCGCCAGCTTGCGATGTCCGGCTCGCTGTAGAGCGTTCGCGCATCGAGAAGCTCGTCGAGCAGGATCGGATGGCGTATTACGTAGTCCGCCGCCCACGCGGACGCCGCCATCAATTGCGCGAGCCGGGGCAGGAGCGGTGGATGCTCGATGACGAGCGCGAGATACGCGCTGCGGCGGCTCACGGTCTCGAGCAGGGCGAACAGCCGCATGAACAGCGCTTGAGCATCGGTGCCGCCCGAAACTGCGTGGTCGATCGACGCGAGCATGAGCCGGGGCACGAGCACGTCGAAGCGCTGCTGCGAAAGGGCCGGCAGCTGCGCGTAGCGCATTCCCTGACGCGTCTGCCTGAGCGCACTCAGGAGATGCCCGGGGTCGCGGAACCCGGACGCTGCCAGCCAATCGCGATTGGCATCGCTCGCGTCGGGGTCCGCCCATAACGCCCGTGCAGCCGCTTGTCGCGTGTCGCTCTGGCCGTCGTCCTCGGTCCGCGCGAACACGGCATCGAACTGTGCGCTCACGGCGCGCCGGTGGTGCTCGAGCCCGTGCTCGAAGCCTCGAGCATCGCCGAAGCCCATCGCCGCAGCCAGCGCGGCCCGCTCGTCACGTTCCCGCGGCAGCTCCTGGGTCTGCCGATCATCGCGGTACTGCAGCCGGTGCTCGAGCCGGCGCAGGAAGACGTACGCATCGTGCAGCCCCTGGGCCGCCCCGTGGGAAATGACCTCGCGGGCGCGGAGCGCCTCGAGCGCTGCCAGCGTTGCCCGAAGGCGTAACTCGGGCTCACGTCCGCCGCGGACAATCTGCAGCGCCTGGACGATGAACTCGATCTCCCGAATGCCGCCGGCGCCGAGCTTGATATTGCCGGCGACGCCGCCGCGACGCTCCTGGTCGCGGATCTGGCGGTGGATGTCCCGCAGGCCCTCGTAGACGTCGTAGTCGAGGTACTTGCGGTATACGAAGGGCGTGATGAGCGCAGTGAGCTCGTCGTGCCGCTCTCCGGTCAGCGCGCGCGCCTTGAGCCAGGCGTAGCGCTCCCACGCCCGGCCTTGCGTGATCAGGTACTGCTCGAGCGCTGGGAACGACATCGCAAGCGGGCCGGATTCGCCATACGGCCGCAGCCGCAGATCGACGCGAAAGACATACCCGTCTTCGGTCACCTCGCCGAGCGCGGCGATCACGCGCCGCCCGAGGCGCTCGAAGAACTCGCGGTTCTCAAGCGGCCGCGCGCCGTCGGTCTCGCCGTCCTCGGGGTAGATGAAAACGAGATCGACGTCCGACGACACGTTCAGCTCGCCGCCGCCGAGCTTGCCCATGGCAACGATGATCATCGCTTGCGGCGTCCCGGTGTCGGCGCCGATCGGCTTGCCGTGGATCGCGGCCAATGCTTCGAAATGCAGGGCGACGGCCGATTTGAGCGCGATCTCGGCGAGCCGCGTCATCTCCGTCACGACTTCCTGGAGCGGCGCGCGTCCCGTCAGGTCCCGCGCCAGCGTATGGATGAAGAGCTGGCGGCGCACGTGCCGCAAGCGTGCGGCCAGGGCGCCGTCATCGTCAGCGGCGACCGCCGCGTCGATGGCGTCGCGGGCTTCGTGCCAGGCAAACGGCGCAGTGACGGTCTCGTTGAGCCACGCCGCGAGCGATGCGTCCGCTGCGAGGGCGTGTGCGGCGAAGCGGCTGTAGTCGAGGGCCTGTGTCAGATTCATGCAAGCAATGGCCGACCCGGCCGTCGTTCGGTGACGCAAATCAGCCCTTGCTGGGCATCGCGTCCGCTACAATCGGGCAGGTTTTCCGATTATGCCTTTCGTGCGCGTCCCGCATCGCGCCCCCAACGCGCAAGCGCTGCCGCTCCCCGTACGCCTGCTTCGCCTTGCCGGCACGCTCGTGCTGGCGGGCGTGGTGCTTGCGAGCATGCTGCTCCTCGGGGTCCGTTTCGTGGTGTTTCCGCGCGTCGAGAGCTGGCGCCCCGATATCGCGCAACTGCTCGCGCATAAGATCGGCGTGCCGGTCGAGATCGATGGGCTCGGCACCGGGTGGGATGGCTGGAACCCGAAGCTTGAGATTCGCGGCTTCCGGCTGCGTGATCGCGCGGGCGCAATGATCCGCCCGCTCGTCGATCTGCCCCGTGTCGACCTGGTAATCGCATGGACGTCGCTGCCACTCTTCGAGCTGCGCCTGAAGGAGATCTACATCGAAGGTCCGAGGCTTGCCGTGCGGCGCGACCGAGCCGGGCGCATTCACGTCGCCGGCATCGAGATCGATCCGACGACGGCGCAAGGCGACACGCGCATCGGCGACTGGCTGCTGCGCCAGCATCGCATCATCATCCATGACGGCTTGGTCGCGTGGAACGACGACCTGCGCAACGCGCCTCAGCTCGTGCTCGATCACGTCGACTTGAGGCTCGAGCAGAGCTTCGGGCATCATCGCTTCGGCCTCACCGGCACGCCACCGTCCGAGCTCGCCTCGCCGCTCGACCTGCGCGGCGACATCGTGGGCGCGTCGCTCGACGACTGGCAGCACACGCGCGGGCACGTCTACGTTCGCCTCGATTACGCCGACGTGGCGGCCTGGCACGAATGGCTGCCGCTGCCGGTGCGCGTCGACAGCGGCAAGGGCGCGCTGCGCATCTGGTTTGAGTTCGCGCAGGGCGAAGCGCGCGACATCGTCGCCGACCTGGAGCTTGCTGACGTGCATGCGCGGCTCGCGCCCGAGCTCACGCCGATCGCGCTCGCGCATCTATCGGGGCGCGCAGGATGGCGTCAAGAAGACAATTCGCTCGAGGTGTACACGCGCGACCTCGAAGCGACGCCACTGAACGGCCCCAAGCTACCGCCGCTCAACTTCGCGTTCCTGCAGACCCGTGCATCCAACGGCACGCCAGCGCACGGCAGCATCGCCTTCGATCGGCTGGAGATCACCCCGCTTGCGACATTTGCCGCACAGCTGCCGCTCCCCGATCGCTGGCGCCGCGACATCGCGCGCTTTGTCCCCCGCGGCACGGCGCGCGACGGCAAGTTCACGTGGATGGGCGAGCCCGATGCGCCTACCCAGTTCGAGGTCAGCGGAAGCTTCAGCGGACTCGGCCTCGAGGCGCAGGACCGCTTCCCCGGCTTCGTCAATGCGACCGGCAGCCTCGACCTCACCGACCGCGGCGGCACGCTCAAGGTCGCGAGCCATGGGCTCGCGTTCGCGTTGCCGCGCGTCTTCGTCGAGCCCATCGTCTTCGACGCGATCAACGGGGACGTGCGCTTCACGAAGTTTCAGGATCGCTGGGCGGTTCACGTCGACAGCCTCGCATTCGCGAACGGGGACGGCGCCGGTACGGCGAGCGGAACCTGGCACGAGGTCGCCGACGGACCGGGCGAGATCGACCTGCACGCACAACTGACACGTGCGAGCGTCGAGCATCTCTACCGGTACATTCCGAACCAGATCAACGAGCACGTGCGCGACTGGCTGAAAAGCGCGCTCGTCACCGGGTCCTCGAAGGACGCGCGCGTCACGTTGACCGGCAATCTCGCCGAGTTTCCGTTCCCGCAGAACAAGGGGGGCCGCTTCAGCGCCACGATCAAAGCGCAGAACGGCACACTCAACTACGCGGAGCACTGGCCGCCGGTGACCGACATCGCCGCCGACGTGCACTTCGAGGGTACGCGGCTGACGATCGACGCGCATTCGGGCCACGTTCTCGGGGCCACGGTGGAGAAGGCGCACGGCGAGATCGCTGATTTGCGCGACCCGAATCCGGTGCTGAAGGTCACCGGTCACGGGTCGGGGCCGACGAGCGAATTCATCGCGTTCGTCAATCGCAGTCCGGTCGCCGAGTTGACCGGGCACCCGCTCGACAATGCGCAGGCGACCGGCAACGGCACGCTCGATCTCAAGCTCGACCTGCCGCTCACCGCGCTGACGCATCCGACCGTCGCCGGCGAATACCAGCTCGTCGGGAATCAGATCAGATTGCCCGGGGTCCCAGTGCTGAAGGAAGTGAACGGGAAGCTCGTGTTCACCGAGCGCGACATGCGGGCGCGCGACGTCGTCGCGGAGGCGTTCGGCGGCACGGTGAAGCTACAGCTCGCGAGCGCGGAGGGCCGTGCCCGCATCACCGGCGTCGGGACCGCAAACACATCCCTCCTGCGCACCGAGTTCGACGCGCCGCTGTCGGACCGTATCTCCGGCACGGTCGACTACCAGATCGCCGTGCAATTCCGCACCGATGCGGCGTCGTGGACACTCGAATCGAGCCTCAAGGGCGCGACGATCAACCTCCCGGCGCCGCTCGGCAAGACCGCCGATGAAACCGTGGCCCTGAAGATCGAACGGCGCGAGCCGCAGGGCAAGGAGGATTCCTTCGCGATCGATTATGGCGGCGGCGCGCGGCTGGTCGTGCGGCGCCAGGCGACCGCGCGCGGCTACGAGATCGACCGCGGTCTGCTCCTGCTCGGGCGCGGAATCGATCGGGCGAGCGAGCCGGAGCGTGCCGGCTTCTGGATTCGTGCCGACCTGCCGTTGCTGAATCTGGATGACTGGCTTGCCGTGCGCCGCAGTCTGCCGCAGAAGCCCGGCACCGATGCGAGTGCCATCGGGGCCACCGAGATCGACGTGCAGGGCATCGATCTCGCGACCACCGCGCTGATCGCGACCGGTCGCAAGTTCAACGACTTCAAGGTGAGCGCGCGCCGCGCGGGCGATGACTGGCGGCTCACGCTCGACGGCCGCAATCTCGTGGGCACTGCGGTGTGGAGCGGGGCGTCGGCAGCGCTGCCGAACGGCCGCCTCAACGCGAGACTGACGAGAATGAGCCTCGGGACTGCAACCGACACGCCCACGATGACCGAGCCCGCGGGACCGCTTTCTCCCACACCGCCGGAGCCGAGCTTGAGCTCATGGCCGGAGATCGATCTGACGAGCGATGTGCTGCTGTTCAAGGGCCGCGCGCTCGGCAAGCTCGACGTGCTCGCGCAGCCGGTGGGAAACGACTGGCAGATTCGCAAGCTCGCGCTCACCAACGACGCCGGCAGCATCGATGCCAGCGGCTGGTGGCGCCTCGGCCGCACGCAGCAGACGAAGCTCGACGTCGCGATCGATGTCAAGGATGCAGGCGCATTCCTCGCGCACTTCGGCGTCACCGACGGCGTCGTCAACGCACCCACGAAGATCGACGGACAGCTTTCGTGGGCGGGCGCGCCGAGCGATTTCGATTACCCGACGCTCACCGGCATGTTCAAGCTCAACACCGGTCCGGGGCAATTTACGCGTATCGACCCTGGGATGGGACGTCTGCTCGGCGTGCTGTCGCTGCAATCGCTGCCGCGGCGCGTGTCGCTCGATTTTCGCGACATCTTCAGCGAAGGCTTCGCCTTCGACAGCGTGGTCGGCAGCGTGAACATCCAGACGGGCGTCATGCACACCGACGATCTGAAGCTCGTCGGCCCGGCCGCGAACCTCGAGATCGCGGGCGAAGTCGACCTCGCGCACGAGACGCAGAAGCTCAAGGTGCGCGTGCAGCCGTCGCTGTCGTCGATGTTCTCGACGGCCGTCGCGGCGTTTTTTGTCGCGAATCCGCTGATCGGTGCCGCGGTCGGGGCCGGGACACTGCTGGCGCAAAAGCTCCTCAAGGATCCGCTCGAGCAGCTCTTCAGCTACGAGTACGCCGTGACCGGCAGCTGGGTCGATCCGGTGGTCGACCGTGTCAACGGCCGCACCGCCTACGCGACACCGGAGTCGTTCACCAAATGAGCTCCGGAGAGAAGCTGCGGGTCGCGGGCATCCAGATGGTGTCCAGCGGCGAGGTCGCGGCGAATCTTGCGCAGGCCGAGGCGCTCGTCGCGCAGGCGGCGCAACGCCGCGCGCGCCTCGTGCTGCTGCCGGAGAACTTCGGGATCATGGCGGTGCGCGCCGCGGACAAATTGAAGGCGCAGGAACCCGCAGGCGAGGGCGCACAGCAGGGGTTCCTCTCGCGGATGGCGCGCGACCACCAGCTGTGGATGATCGGCGGGAGTGTCCCGCTTGCGAGCAACGATCCGGAGCGCGTCAAGCAATCGCTGATGGCGTACGGTCCGGAGGGATCCCTCGCGGCGCGTTACGACAAGATCCACCTGTTCCGCTTCACGCATGGCAGCGAGGACTACGACGAGGCCAAGACGATCAGCGCTGGAACGAAACCGGCGGCGATCGACGTCGAGGGCCATCGCGTGGGATTGTCGATCTGCTACGACCTGCGCTTCCCCGAGCTCTATCGCGCGCTCGGCGACCTCGCGCTGATCGTGGTGCCCGCGGCCTTCACCTACCCGACCGGTCGCGCGCACTGGGAAACGCTGCTGCGTGCTCGCGCGATCGAGAATCAGTGCTACGTCCTCGCCGCGGCGCAAGGCGGAACGCATCCTGGCGGTCGCCGCACCTTCGGGCATTCGATGCTGATCGATCCGTGGGGCGATGTGGTCGCGAGCCTCGACGAAGGCGAGGGCATCGTCGAAGGCGACATCAATCCCGATCGCATTGCCGAGGTGCGCAAGCGGTTACCTGCGCTGACGCATCGCGTGTTGGGCTAAACGATTTTCCAGGGCTCGCGAGCTGACAGCCGCGAGCCCTGCGGAAGAATCACAACGCAGATGGGCATCCGAGAAGCCTAGCGAGATGAAAATCGCCGGGGTGGACCCGTCGATTTTCTGCGGCAAGGGCTGAAGAAAACGTGCGCCGCGTTCGCCTACCAGTTCTTTCCTTAAGGTAAAGAACAATGCCGGGCTTGGCCCGGCATTGTTCGTCCATCCAGGGTTCTCGCCTGCCCGGCCGCTTTGTGATTTTGACGGCGGCGATCGCGGCGGTTCGCTTGCGGTCGTCGGGAAACTCGTCTACCCCAGCTCGCGATCGCCGGAAACGCGTCTACCGCCCAACCAGCAGTACGTGCACTGCGCCCGCACCGCCCGCGTTCGCCGGTGCCTCGCAGAAGGCGAGCACGTCGTCCCAGTGCGAGAGCCATTTGCGCACGCGGCCCTTGAGCACCGGCTCGCGATTGGGGGACGTCAGTCCTTTGCCATGGATGACGCGTACGCAGCGCATGCCCTGATTTCGCGCCTCGAGCAGGAAGTCCGCAAGCGTGTCGCGCGCTTCGTCCGCGGTCATGCCGTGCAGATCCAGGACCGCCTGCACGACCCAGTGCCCTCGCCGCAGCTTCGTGAGGACGTCGCTGCGCAATCCGGCGCGGAGGAAGGTCTGCTCGCTTTCGGTTTCCTGTCCGATTTCCCAGGCATGCGGCGCCGGTTCGACGCCGTACTTCGAAGCTTCGAGCGCGTCCTTCTCGTCGCGCAGCCGTTGATGCGGCACAGGATGCGGTCGTACCCGTTGCGTCGCGACTTTGTTGCTCGCGGGCAGGCGCTGCACGTCCGCGAACACCTGCGACAAGTCGACGTCGCCATCGGCGTGCTTGGCCGCAGCGATGAGACGCTTGGTCGAGCCGCCACCACTGGTCCCCGTTCGCGCGCTGTGGCTACGCGAGGCCCCTGGTGCTGCGCTCTTCGGCCTCGCGGCCGCGGGAGCGCCGGACCGAACGGGCGCCGAAGCCGACTCGCGCTGGACGCGCGCGGCGTCGTACAGCGTCTTCAGTTCCGAGAGCTTGGCCATGGACGCCAGTATGCAGCGATTTAGGGTGGCCGATCTAACGTTTGCACGCCGGGAACCGACGGGGACTTTCGTCACGACGTCACTGCGCTTCGAGATACGCCTCCGCGTCGAGTGCTGCCATGCAACCGGTCCCGGCCGAAGTCACAGCCTGGCGGTAGACGTGGTCCGCGACATCACCCGCAGCGAACACGCCCGGGACGCTCGTTGCCGTCGCGTTGCCCGCACTGCCGCTTTTCACCTTGATGTAGCCGTTGGCCATGTCGAGCTGGCCTTCGAAGATCTGCGTGTTCGGCGTATGGCCGATCGCGATGAACACGCCATGCACCGGCAGCTCCCGAGCGGCTTGGGTGTTCTTGTGCTTGATGCGCACGCCGGTGACGCCGCCTTCGTCGCCCAGCACCTCGTCCAGCACGTGGTCCCAGACGATGCGCACGTTCCCACCGTTGCCGGTCTTCGCGAGCAGGCGATCGATCAGAATCGCCTCGGCGCGGAAGCGGTCGCGTCGATGCACGAGCGTGACGCTTTTCGCGATGTTCGACAGGTAGAGCGCTTCCTCGACGGCCGTATTCCCGCCGCCCACGACGACGACGTCCTGCCCCTTGTAGAAGAAGCCGTCACACGTCGCGCACGCGGAGACGCCCTTGCCCATGTACGCGCTCTCGGAAGGCAGCCCGAGATAGCGTGCCGACGCGCCGGTCGCAATGATCAGCGCATCGCAGGTGTATTCGCCCTGGTCGCCCGACAGGCGAAACGGCCGCTGCATCAAGTCGACCGTATGGATGTGATCGAAGATGACCTCGGTCTCGAAGCGCTCGGCGTGGCGCTGGAAGCGCGCCATCAGGTCCGGCCCGAGCACGCCGTCCGCGTCCGCCGGCCAGTTGTCGACGTCGGTCGTCGTCATCAGTTGACCGCCTTGCGCGAGGCCGGTGACGAGCACGGGCTTCAGGTTGGCGCGCGCGGCGTATACTGCCGCCGAATATCCGGCCGGACCGGAGCCGAGGATCAACAGGCGTGCGTGTTTGGCAGACATGGGCGCTTCGAAAGCGGGCGGGGAAAACGGCGCAAGGCCGCAGAGTTTAATGTATCTGGGGGCGTCGACCGGCGGCGCAAGCCGTCGCCCGTGGGCTCCGGAACTCGCCCGCCGACCCCTTCAGCGGTGTATAATGCGGCACATGAGGACATTGCCGCAAGTCAATGTTTTTTAAGCGTAACGGAAACGTCCGGCGGAAGCCTGCGGCGGCAGAGCCGCTGTCGCCTCGCGTGTCGCGACTCGCCCGCGAAGCGGTCTGGATCGTCGTCGTCGCCGCGTGCCTTTATCTCGCGCTGATTCTCGCGACGTATTCGAAGAGTGATCCGGGCTGGTCGTTCTCCGGGACCGGCGCGCCGATCGCCAATCGTGGCGGTGTCGCCGGCGCGTGGCTCTCCGATCTGCTCCTGTACCTTTTCGGCATCTCGGCATGGTGGTGGGCGATCGGCGGCGGTGTGCTGGTCGTCGGCGGATTTCGCCGCGTGATTCGCCCCGACGAGCGCTCGGACCATCCGTTGTCTTTCGCGCTGATCGGCTTCGCGCTGGTGCTGCTCGCGAGCGCGGCGCTCGAAGCGATTCGGTTGTGGAAGTTGCCGGCGACGCTGCCGCTCGCACCCGGCGGCGCGCTGGGCGATCTCGTGGGCTCGTCGCTCGCGCGCGGACTGGGCTTCAACGGCGCGACGCTCCTTCTGCTTGCCCTCTTTCTCGCCGGCTGTTCGCTGCTGTTCGGCATCTCGTGGTTCCGGGTGATGGAGCGCATCGGCGGCGTCTTCGAAAGCGTGATCGCCTGGATGCGGAAACGACGTGAAGAGGCGGAGGATCGCCGGATCGGTGCCGAGCGCACCGCAGAGCGCGAGCAGGTGGTCGAGCAATGGCGTGAGGAAATCGCGCCACGCGAGCCAGTCGTCGTCGTGCCGCCGGTCACGCAGGTGCCGAAGTCCGATCGTGTGGTGAAGGAGCGGCAGCGGCCGCTTTTCACCGAGATGCCGGATTCGCCTCTGCCGCCATTGTCATTGCTCGAGGACCCGCCGCCGGCGGCCGAAGCCGTCAGCGCGGAGACGCTCGAGTACACATCGCGCTTGATCGAACGCAAGCTCGCCGATTTCGGTGTGAGCGTCCGCGTGCTCGCGGCGTATCCAGGACCGGTCATCACGCGCTTCGAGATCGAGCCCGCGGTCGGGGTCAAGGGCGCGCAGATCGTGAATCTGATGAAGGATCTCGCGCGCGCGCTGTCGGTGGTTTCGATCCGTGTCGTCGAGACTATTCCGGGCAAGTCGTGCATGGCGCTCGAGCTGCCGAACGCCAAGCGCCAGATCGTGAAGCTTGTCGAGATTCTGTCGTCGACCGCATATAACGACGCCGTCGGACGCCTCTCGCTTGCGCTCGGCAAGGACATTGCCGGCAAGCCGGTGATTGCCGACCTCGGCCGGATGCCGCATCTGCTGGTCGCGGGGACGACAGGCTCGGGCAAGTCGGTCGCGGTCAACGCGATGATCCTGTCGCTCATCTACAAGTCCGAGCCGCGCGAAGTGCGGCTCCTGTTCATCGATCCGAAGATGCTCGAGCTCTCGGTATACGAAGGTATCCCGCATCTGCTGGCACCGGTCGTCACCGACATGAAGCTCGCGCCGAACGCGCTGCACTGGTGCGTCGGCGAAATGGAGCGCCGCTACAAGCTGATGAGCCAGCTCGGCGTACGCAATCTCGCGGGCTACAACCAGAAGCTCGTGGAGGCGAAGAAGGCGGGCAAGCCCTTGCTCGATCCCTTCGCGCCTGCGCCCGCCGAGGCGCTGCCGCTCGAAGAGATGCCGCTCATCGTCGTCGTGGTCGACGAGCTCGCCGATTTGATGATGGTCACCGGCAAGAAGATCGAGGAGCTGATCGCGCGCATCGCGCAGAAGGCGCGCGCCGCGGGCATCCATCTGATTCTCGCGACGCAGCGGCCCTCGGTCGACGTCATCACCGGCTTGATCAAGGCCAACATCCCGTCACGGATCGCGTTCCAGGTGGCAAGCCGCGTCGATTCGCGCACGATCCTCGACCAGATGGGCGCGGAGACGCTGCTCGGGCAGGGGGACATGCTGTACATGCCGCCTGGCGTCGGGCATCCGCAGCGCGTCCACGGTGCGTTCGTATCCGACAGCGAGGTGCATCGGGTCGTCGAATACCTGAAATCGCTCGGTGCGCCACAGTACATCGACGGCATCCTGGAAGGCAGTGCCGGCAACGGCGAAAGCGACGAGGCCCTCGTCCTGACGACGGGCGATGCGGAATCGGATCCGATGTACGACCAGGCGGTCGCAGTCGTGCTGAAGACGCGCCGGCCATCGATCTCGCTCGTCCAGCGCCACTTGCGCATCGGCTACAACCGCGCGGCGCGCCTGATCGAGCAGATGGAGCGCGCCGGTCTGGTCTCGCCGATGCAGTCGAACGGCAACCGCGACGTGCTGGTGCCTGCAGGCAAGGACGCGACCGCGTGATCCGCGCGCTTGTCGCGCGCCTGTTTTTCCTCCTGGCGTGCGCGAACCCGGCGGCCGCGGGACCGGTCGAAGTGTATCGGGAGGGCCCGCGATTCTGCCCGCGGGATCGGCCCGCGGCGGCACCGGCGCTCGACGAGCAGCAAACGATCGCGCGCGCCCGCGCGCTTCTGCCGGAGGATTTCTGCGGACCGACCACGTTCGTCTCGGGGTGCGACGTTCTCACCGAGCAATCGCTTGGGGCGTGGCGCGTTTACTTTCATCAATACAAGCTCCGCGACGGCCGCAAGGACTGGGGCGGGCTCACGCATACCTATGTCATTCTCGATCGCGTCGGTAATTGCTACGCGAACATCCCCGGGACCGAGTTCGGTGCCACACGCTGAGCCTCAAACACTTGCGCTTCGTGCGCGGTCCATGCGCGCAATATGTTTCGGCGCGCTGCTGATCTGCGGCCCGGCGCTCGCCTCCGGAATTTCGCAGCTGCAGGCGTTTCTCGAGAGCACGAAGAGCGCGAGCGGCAGTTTCCAGCAAACGGTCACGGGCAAGACGGGTCGCCCATCCCAAAGCGGCGGGACCTTCGAATTCTCGCGGCCGGGCAAGTTCCGCTGGACCTACGACCGTCCCTATGAGCAGCTGATCGTCGGCGACGGCACCAAGGTCTGGATCTTCGATCGCGACTTGAACCAGGTGGTCGTGCGCAAGCTCGATGCCGCACTCGGCTCGACCCCGGCGGCGCTCCTGGCAGGAGATAACGCGCTCGAAGCCAACTTCACCCTGACCGACGGCGGCGAGGGGAACGGCATCGAATACGTGAACGCGCTGCCCAAGTCGGCCGAGTCGCAGTTCTCGCGCGTGCGGCTGGGCTTCAAGGACAATCTGCCGCGCTCAATGGAACTGAGCGATGCGTTCGGCGGGACGACGCTGCTGCTGTTCGGCACGGTCGAGCGCAATCCGAAGATCGCGGCCGACCGGTTCAAGTTCACGCCACCACCCAATGCCGACGTGGTCGGTGATGTGAAATAGCAGGGTGGCCCTGTTGTGAGATCTGTGGCCGATGCACGTCGGTGGTCCGAGGTGCGGTCGAGTTGAAGCGTCGTCGAAGTCGGTCCTGGGCACTTCGCGCAGCGCGTGCCGACGCTTGACTCGCCCGCACGTCGTTGCCCAGTTCCGGGTCAGGTGGGAATCTCAACCTCGAGTGCCGTGTCGGCACGATAGCGTTCGAGCTTCTTTGCATTGCCTTCATATTCAGGGCAGCGCGTATCCGGCGCGCCCGAGCACGTTGCGCAGCCGGTCCGGATAGTCGGTGATGATCCCGTCGACGTTCAGATCGATCAGGCGCTGCATGTCCTTGGGATCGTTCACCGTCCACGGCAAAACGGTGAGCCCGAGCGCGTGCGCCTCGTCGACGCGATCGGTCGACACGTTGCGCCAGAACGGCGACCAGATCCGGCAGCCCGCTTTCTTCACCATCTTCGGCAGCGATCCATCGAAGTCGCGAAGGTCGAGCCCCGCCGTCCACGCGGATGCGCCGCCGTCCCGCGAGCGCACATTGTTGGTGTTCGAGGTCTCGATCGTCAGGCACGACGTCGGAATATCGGGCGCGAGCTTCCTCATCTGCACCAGCGTGCGCCAGTCGAACGATTGCACAACGACGCGGTTCTGCATGCCCGCCGTCTGCACGGCATCGACCACCATCGAAGCGAACGCAATCGGATCGGGCGCCTCGTCCGGACGATTGGGATCGAGCTTGGTCTCGATGTTGAGCCGGACCGGCTTTCCGCTCGATTGCACGAGGGCGAGAAGCTCGGCCAGCGTGGGAATGCGCTGCCCATCGACGGGAATCTGCTCGGGAAAGTCGCGGGCGTAGGCGCTTGCCGGATTGATCCGCCCGACGTCGTAATGAGCGACCTCGTCGATATTGAGCGCATGGATCGCCGGGCCTTCACTCGCAAGCCACTTCCCGTCGGGGCCGCGGGTGATGTCGGGATTGAGTCGAGCGTTGTGCGAGATGACGATCACGCCGTCGCGCGTGACCTGCATATCGGTTTCGAGCGTCGTGACGCCGATGCCAAGCGCGGTGCGGAAGCCTGCGAGCGTGTTCTCGGGAGCGAGGCCGCGCGCACCGCGATGGCCTTCGAGGTCGAAGGCGTAACTGCCCGCAGCCGCTACGAGGAGCGCCGCCGCGCAAACACGTGCGGATGCAGCGCCAAGCTGCGCGCGATCGCCGAAACGCCGGCTCATCCCGCCTTCCAGTGCGGCGGGTAGGTCTTGTCGAAGAAGGGCAGCTTCTCGATCCGCTGCATCCATGCCTTGAGCTTCGATCCCAATGCGGCACGGATCGCGAGATCAGGCTTCTTCTTGTCCTCCATCCGCAGCGTGAGCGCAAGGAGCGGGTAGAGCGAGAAGTCGACCGCGCCGACGCCGCCCGCGAAGTAGTCGCCGGTGAGTGCCTGGTCCCACTGCTCGAGTTCCGCGACCAGCTTGTCGCGGCTCTTGGCGATCGCGTCCGCGTTCCACTCGGCCTGCGGCTTGAACAGCACTTCGTCCAACAGTCTCTCCATGCGTTGTGCGACGTACTCGTCGATCTCGCGGATTCGGCGTCGCGCAACCGCGCGCGGCTTGGTGTCCGAGGGGAAAAGCGCACCGCCGGAGCGCGGGTAGGCGTCTTCGAGATACTCGACGATCGCCGCCGACTCGTAGAGCGCAAAGCCGTCGTCGACGATCGTCGGAACCTTCTTGCGCGGATTGAGCGCCGCGAATTCGGGTTTCGACAAATCGCCGCCCGCGAACGAGAGCAGCTTGAGCTCGTAGGGGAGTGCCTTGTGCTCGAGCGCGAGCCAGACGCGCCAGACAAAGGGAGACCCGGACCCGGCGTACAGTTGAATGCCCATTTGATTCTTCCTTCGCGAGTTCACGAAAAACGAGAAAACAGTACCGCCATCGCGGGCACGTCGTCCCGGACGGTCCGTGACGTCATGTGTGACAATGCGATTATCCGGGTCGGGCCGGATTCTCGCCAGACGCCCTCGTGCCGGAATCACCCCTTTCCACAGCGGGCCTTTTTGACGATGCCGTGACGAGCACGGCAAACGTCCCGCTCGCGGATCGTTTGCGCCCGCAGACGATCGACGAAGTGGTCGGCCAGCGGCACCTGCTGGGGCCCGGAAAACCGCTGGCGGTCGCGTTCGCATCGGGCAAGCTGCACTCGATGATCCTGTGGGGCCCGCCGGGCGTCGGCAAGACGACGCTGGCCCGGCTCATGGCGAAGGCGTTCAACGCCGAGTTCATCGCGATCTCCGCCGTTCTCGCCGGGGTCAAGGACATTCGCGACGCGGTTGCGCGCGCGCAAGCGGTGCGCGATCAGTACGGACGCCCGACGATACTGTTCGTCGACGAAGTGCATCGGTTCAACAAGGCACAGCAGGATGCGTTCCTGCCGCATGTCGAATCCGGTCTCCTCACGTTCATTGGCGCCACGACCGAGAATCCATCGTTCGAGGTCGTAAGCGCGCTCTTGTCGCGGGCGGTGGTGTACGTCCTCGAGTCGCTGTCGGAGAGCGACCTCGCGACTGTGCTCGAACGTGCGCACGCCGTTGCGATGCCCGGCGCTGCTCTGGAGTCTCCGGCGCGCGATGCACTGGTTGCCTACGCCGACGGGGACGCCCGGCGTCTGGTGAACCTCGTCGAACAGCTCGCAACCGCGGCGGGAGAAGCGCACCGCGCTCAAATCGACCTCGCGTTCGTCGAAGCAACGATCGCGCGCAGCCTGCGGCGCTTCGACAAGGGCGGCGATGCGTTCTACGATCAGATCTCGGCGCTGCACAAGGCGGTGCGCGGCTCGGATCCCGACGCGTCGCTGTACTGGATGTGCCGGATGCTCGACGGCGGCGCGGATCCGCTGTACGTGGGGCGCCGAATGATGCGCATGGCGGTCGAGGATATCGGGCTCGCCGATCCGCGCGCGCTGCGCGTCGCCCTGGATGCGGTCGAAACGTACGAGCGCCTGGGGTCGCCCGAAGGCGACCTCGCGCTGGCTTACTGCGTTCTCTATCTTGCGTCGACGGCGAAGAGCAACGCCGTCTATACCGCTTTCGGCGCGGCGCGCGCGTTCATCGAGGAAGACGGATCGCGCCCCGTACCCTTGCGCTTCCGCAACGCGCCGACCCGTCTCATGAAAGGGCTGGGTTACGGCAAGGAGTACCGCTACGCGCATGACGAGGACGACGCGTACGCCGCGGGCGAGCGCTATCTGCCGGACGACATGCCGGATGTGACGTTCTACGAACCGACCGAGCGCGGCCTCGAAGCGCAGATCCGCGAGAAGCTCGCCACACTGCGCGAACGCGATCGGCAGGCGGGCGGCAAAACCACCAAGCGCAAGAACGAAGCATAGCCCGGAGCGCGTCGGGCGCGAGCGAAGCGTCTGCTAGACTTCGCCGATGCTCGACATCAGTTGGTTGCGCAACGACTTGCCCGCCATCGCGGCGGGACTCGCCAAGCGCGGAGTCACGCTCGATACCGCGCGCTTCGAAGCGCTCGAAGCAACCCGCAAGGACATCCAGACACGCACGCAGGAGCTGCAGGCGAAGCGCAACGCGCTCTCCAAGGAAATCGGCGCGATCAAGGCGAAGGGCGGTGACGCGACGGCGCTGCTCGCAGAGGTCGGCGGGCTCGGTGGGACGCTCACTTCACTCGAGCACGAACTCACCGACGTGCAAGCCAAGCTTCGCGATTTTCTCCTCGACCTGCCGAACCTTCCGCATCCGTCGGTGCCGGTCGGCAAGACGCCGGAGGAAAACGTCGAGGTGCGCCGCGTCGGAGCGCCGCCCGTCTTCGATTTCAAACCCAAGGATCACACCGATCTTGGGGAAGCGCTCGGGATGCTCGACTTCGCTACTGCTGCGAAGCTCTCCGGCGCGCGGTTCAGCTTGCTGCGCGGCCCGCTTGCGCATCTGCATCGCGCCCTCGCGCAGTTCATGCTCGACGTTCAGACGCGCGAGCATGGCTACACGGAGTGCTACACGCCGTACATCGTCAACAGCGAGACACTGATCGGCACCACGCAGCTGCCGAAATTCGCCAGCGACATGTTCGCGGCGGTGAAGGGCGGCCAGGAAGGCGAGGGCGAGCCCTTGTATCTGATCTCGACCTCCGAGATCACGCTGACCAACACCGTGCGCGGCGAGATCCTGCCCGCGGAGGCGCTGCCGATCAAGCTCGTCGCGCACACGCCGTGTTTCCGATCGGAGGCAGGCAGCTACGGCAAGGACACGCGCGGGATGATCCGCCAGCACCAGTTCGACAAAGTCGAGCTCGTGCATATCGTGCATCCCGATCGCTCGTACGAAGCGCTCGAGACGCTGACGGGTCATGCGGAGGTCATCCTGCAGCGCCTCGGGCTCCCGTATCGCGTCGTCCAGCTGTGCACCGGCGACATGGGTTTTGCGTCCGCGAAGACCTACGACCTTGAAGTCTGGCTGCCGGGGCAGAACGCGTACCGCGAGATCTCGTCCTGCTCGAACTGCGAGGCGTTCCAGGCGCGGCGCATGCTCGCGCGCTTTCGCAATACGCAAGGCAAGCCCGAGCTCGTGCACACGCTTAACGGATCGGGCCTTGCGGTCGGGCGCGCGCTGATCGCGGTGATGGAGAACTTCCAGCGCGCCGACGGCGGAATCGACGTGCCCGCGGCGTTGCAGCCTTACATGGGGGGCATCGTGACCATTCGACGCGACGGGGCACGGCCGTGAGCTCGCCCAACGAGTTTCCGAAGGACATCTACACCGAGCCCGAGTTCGACGTCGACACCCTGAATAACCTCGGCCCGCTGACCAAAATGGCGGGCGTCTGGACCGGCACGCGGGGCCTCGATGTGAAACCCAAGGCTCAGGGTCCGAAGAAGCAGGCGTACGTCGAGACGTACGAGCTCCAGCCGATCGACGCGCAGACCAACGGGCCGCAGCTCTTCTACGGGCTCCGGTATCACACGCACATCGTGAAGCCCGAGCAGGTGAAGACCTATCACGTGCAGGTCGGTTTCTGGCTGTGGGAGCCGGCGACCGAGACCGTCATTCACACCCTGAGCATTCCGCGCGCGCAGACTGCCATGGCCATGGGGAAGGCGGCGCCGAACGCGACCGAGTTCGAATTGCGGGCGACGCGTGGCGACACGGCCTATGGCATCTGCTCGACGCCGTTCCTCGAGTACGCGTTCAAGACGCTCGAGTTCCGCATCAAGGTGACGATCAATCCGGACGGGACCTGGTCCTACGAAGAGGACACGCTGCTCGTCATCCCGGGCTATCCGGAGCCTTTCCACCACACGGACCGAAACACGCTCACCAAGATCGGCGAGCCCACGCCGAACCCGCTCGCGCGCAAATAGGCAAACCGCTGCAGCCCGCCTAACCTAAAAATCCAACGCCTCACGCTGCAAGTGCGCCGACGAGGCGGGCCTCTGCCGCGGTGCGCACGCTCAACGGCTCATCGCGGCCGCGGATCGCGATTTCCCGCGTTGACAGCGCGTTCGCTCCCACACCTGCCCGGCGGCAGACGTCTTCCGCAATGAGGACTTCGCAGCTGAGTTCCTTGGTCATGTCCTGCAGCCGTGCCGCGATGTTCACCGGGTCGCCGAGCGCCGTGAACACGACGTAATCCTTGTATCCGACATCGCCGATCACTACCTCGCCGCCGTTCACGCCGATGCCGAAGCGGATGGGCTCGCGCAGGTCGGCGACAAATTCGCGATTCAGCTCCTCGACGTTGGCAGCAATCTTGCCGATCGCCGTCAACGCCTGGCGGCAGGCAACCTCCGGCGCGCAGTCCAGACCGAACAGCGCGAAGACGCCGTCCCCGACAAACTGGTTCGGGCGCCCGCCGGCGTCCTCGACGGCGTGCGACACGGCGGCCAGGAACCGGTTGATGAGAAACATGGTGTCGAACGGGAGACGCTTTTCCGCGAGGGTCGTCGAGCGTCGCATGTCGACGAAGACGCTCACGACGTAGCGCTCCTCGCCGGGGCGCGCGCGAACCGACCCGTGCATTCTCGCAGCGGTCAGCTGCGGGGGAAATACGAGAAAAAAGGCGATATCGGACTGCGGCCTGAGCTGGCACGCGAGCCGCACGGCGGGGTCCGCGCTTGCGCCGACGCGCTCGAGCACGTAACTCTCGCGTCGCGACGGTTCGGGCAGGTCGGAAAGATCGCTGACGACGCGGATCCGGCAGGTCGAACAGCGTGCCTTGCCGCCACAGACACTTGCATGCGGAACCTTGTTGCGCAGGCTTGCCTCGAGCACGGTCGTGCCTTTCGGCATCACCACGATGCGTCCGTCCGGATATCTGAGCCGGACCTTTTCCCCACGCCGCTCGCGGACCAGTCGTACGCCGCGCGCGCCGAGAATCAACAGGATCACGATCGGGTAGACGATCTGAAAGTCGAAGATGATCGTGTCGAGCAGCACGCGTTGCTCGCGATTGGAGAATCGCTCCGGTCCGGCATTTTCCGCCCGCCATTCGGGCTGCGCGTCGAGCGCCACGACCTCGCGTGCGCCTTCGACGAGTCCGAGAATCGCGAGTGTGGGCCAGAGAACCGCCGCGGCGAGCAGGATCGGCGCCGCCTTTGCGAACCAGCGCTTGAGCCGAAGCCAGAAATAGAGGCCGATGCACGCATGCGTCCATGCCACGATCAGCACCGTGAACTGGATCCAGTGCACGTAGGGACGGTTGATCCAGTACGCGACGATGACCTGGGCGTATGAAAAATTCCGATTGAAGAGCGGCGATTGCAGGCGCAGCCCGACGAAATGCGTCACGAGCAGGAACGGAATCGTGAGTCCCAATACGAGCTGCGTGATCTCCGCCCCGGGATAGCGGAACTCGCGACGCTCGTAGAGCGCCCACAGCCCGAGTCCCCAGTGGATCGTCGCCGCCGTGTAGAGCACGAACGCGACGATCGGATCGCGCCAGAACTCCATGTGGTACTCGAGTCCGTCCTGCATCGCGTCGAACGAGACGAGCCCGAGGGCATGGTTCGTGAAATGCGACAGCAGGTACGAGAACATCACCAGCCCGCACGCGAGACGGACCTGTCGCACGCCGATGCCGCCGGCGAAATAGCGAATTACGCGCACCGTGGAGTCGAGCATGGGGCTCGCGGATGCGCGGTTAGAGCGCCGCGTCTACCGCATGTTGCCCGTGTGGCCGAGCGAATAGCGTCCCGGCTGCGGCCACACCGCGAGCCCGTGCGGCTCGGTGCCGACCTTGATCTTCTGCACCGCGCCGCTCGTCGTATCGAAGACGTAGACGACGTTGTCGTAGCGGCCCGAAAGCCAGAGCTTCGCGCCATCCGCGCTCACGTTCCCCATGTCGGGACTCCCGCCCTCGGGAATCGGCCAGTTCGCCTCGACCTTGCCCGTCGCGAAGTCGATCACCGACACGCTGCCCTTGCCGTGGGGCGGGCCGTGGATCTTGTTCGACCCGCGGTTCGCGACGTAGAGCTTCTTCCCGTCGCGGCTCGGATAGAGGCCGTGAGTTCCGGTGCCGGTCGCAACGAAGCCGACCTCCTTGAACGTGTCGCCGTCGATGACGAACACGCCGTCCGCGCGCATGTCAGCCACGTAGAAGAGCTTGCCGTCGGGCGAGATCCGGATGTCCTGCGGCATCCCGCCCTTGGAGAGCTTGAGGTAGCCCAGCACCTTCCGATTCACCATGTCGATCTTGACCAGGCTCCCGGAGAATTCGCAAGTGAAGATCGCGAAGCGTCCGTCGATCGAGAAATCGGCGTGGTTGATGCCGCCGCACTCCGGCGTCGCGAGCGACGCCGAGAGCGCCATCGTGTGCGGATCGCGGAAGTCGAGGCGCTTGAACGCTTCGGCGACGACGATCGCAAACTTTCCGTCAGGCGAAAAGTACATGTTGTAGGGATCATCGACCGAGATCGCCTTGCCGGGCTTGCCCGTCTTGGGATCGATTGGCGTCAGGCTTCCGTCAGTCCGGCCCTCGGCATTGTTGGCGACCCACAGCGTCTTCAGATCCCAGGAGGGCACCACGTGCTGCGGATTCGTCCCGACCTTGAAGCGATCGACCACCTTGAGCGTCGCGGGATCGATGACCCATACGTCATTGGACCTGAGATTCGGAACGTAGACGCGTGCGAGATCGCCCGCTGCGGCCGCGCTCATCTTGTCCGCCGCAGCCTCGCTGTACAGATTGCGCGGATCGGGCACGGGGGGCATGCCGGGGATCGTGGTCACGGCGGGCGTCGCCGGCGTCTGGGCGAGCGCGAGTCCCGCACAGAGCAGCGAAGGAGCAATTGCGCAGAGCAGGCGGGGTGAAGCGAGCAAGCGTGAAGGTCTCATGCGTCGCGAGCGTCAGAGTGTAAATGAGATCGTGTTCGAGAAGAGGGAGCCGTGAAAGGCTTCAGCGGTGCGCGATCGCGGACCGAATCGCGTTCACGGTGTCGGCGACGACGAGCTCGACACCGACTTGCCCGAGCTCGGTGCTCGCGCGGCGCGGGTCGCCGTGCACGCCATCCTTATCGCCCGGCGGCGGCGCTGTCCTCAGGTGGTCGCTGCGCACCAGATTAGGATCGACCGCCAGCGCAAGCGACGTGTCGGCGAGACCGGCGTGGGTGCCGATTTCCGCCGCACCATAGCCGCGGGCTCTGAGAGCGTTCGCGAAGCCGCTCTCCGACGCGCGGTAGTACTCCGTGATCGCGTACGCCCGCGCGGGAGCAGCGGACCATTCGCGATTCAGCCGCTGCGCGGCATGCTGGAGCGCGGGCTGATACCCGCCATGGTCGCCGAGAAAGACGATATCGCGAAATCCTGCGAGCCTGAGGCTTTGCGCCGTCGACTCCAGGATGCTTTCGAAAGCGGCTTCCGTGATCGTGATCGTGCCAGGAAAGCGCATGTGCGCGGTCGGCGGATTGGTCCCGCCCTCGGGAACGTACGCCATCACCGGGGCGACGAGGGCGTTGCCGAGTTGGATCGCGATGCGCTCGGCCAGCGCTTTCGCGCGCACGTTGTGCTTGCCGAGCACCATGTACGGACCGTTCTGCTCGGTGCCGCCGATCGGGACGAGCACCGTCGTCTTGCCGCCAGCAATCGCGCGCGCGAGCTCCGGCGACGTGAACGCCTCGAGCGATACATTGGGAAGGATTTCGCCGGAGGCGTTGCAGCTCGCGAGGAGGCAGAGCACCGCAAGCCCGCGGCGGGCGGAAAACATGTCCGCATCTTAGGGCATCGACATGCAAAGAGCGGCCGCGTTCTTAATTCCCGAAGGTCGACAAGCGCGGCCGGTACGGCGGCTCGGTGCGAGCGAGAATGTCGTAGTACGTGCGGATGCGATCGACGTGCGCGACCGGCATGCCGCCCCGCGCGTAGCCGTTCTTCGCCGCGATGTAGTAGTCCGGGTCCGCAAGCAGCGGCAACGCCTTCTTCACGTCGCTCCACAGGTCGGGATTGAGCTTCTGCCTCTGTGCGAGCACGCGTGCATCCTCGAGATGACCGGCGCCGATGTTGAAGGCGGCGAGCGCGAGCCACGTGCGATCGGGCTCACCGATGCGCGTCGGAAGCTTCGCCTTGATGTCCGCGAGATAGCGCGCCCCCGCGAGCGTGGCGCGATTCGTGTCCATCCGGTCGGCCACACCCATGCGGCGCGCGGTTTCCTCGGTGAGTTGCATCAGGCCTTGCGCGCCGGTTTCGCTCGTCGCGCCGGGATCCCATTGCGATTCCTGATACGCGACCGCGGCGATCAGGCGCCAGTCGAGCCCGGTCGCATCCTGGGCCTGCTCGAAGAGCTTGCGATACTGCGGCAGCATGGTCTTGATGCGATCGCGGAAGATGCCGGCGTCGATACGCTCGACGGCGCGCGCGGTTTCGTAATACCGCTCACCCAACCGCGCGAGCTCGCCGCTCGCCCGCAATTTCGCGAGGAACGCATCGATCGCGTTTCGCAGCGCGGATTGATTCGGCGCGACCGCCCACGCGAGCTCGCGCTTCGGACCGACGGTGAACCCCAGCTCAAAGTCGGCATAGGCGTTGCGCGCGGCCGCGACATCACGAGACGTGACGACTGCGTAATCGATGTCGCCTTCGGCCACTTGCGCGATCAGTGCGTCCGCCGAAGGCAATTCGACCGCTTTCCACTGGACGTCGGAATGCGTGAGGCGAACGAAGGCAAGCTGATTCTCGATGCCGGTGTGATCGAGATACGCGACCGTCGCGCCGGCGAGATCGAGCCAGTTCCTGGGTTTGTAGCCGTCGACGTTGTAGATCAGCACCGGCTCCACCGCGAGATATCCCGTGGTCCAGAGGACGTCGCGCACGACGTCGGTAGGCGGCGCGACGCCGTCTTTCGTATCCGCCGCCTGGAACAGGCCGCCCATTCCGATGTGCGCCTCGCCCTTCGCGACCTTCGCGATCAGCGCCGCCGCGCTGTCGACCTGCACGATCTCGAGCGGGATACCGGCTTCGCGCGCGAAGCGCACGAGGAGGTCGTGGTCCAGCCCTTCGAGATCGCCGTTGGGCGCCGGAAACCACACCGCGGGGCCGGGCCGCACGACCGCGATGATCTTGCCGAGCTTGGCAGGAGGAGCGAGCGCCGGCGGTCCGCAGGCGCAGAGCACCAGCGCCAGCAGCGTTGCGCTCTGCCGGATGAAACGTGGGAGCGCAAAGGCGTGCTTTCGATCGCGCAATCCAATCCTCGAGAAGACGCGTGGCGATTATATCCAGCGATGCGGGCTTCCGTGGCGCGCACGGCTGAACGGCAACTGCGGACCGCCGGCGCTCGACTCGCGGTCGATTCGGCAATGCCGCGAAAGCGCCGGGTCGCAATGCGCGCACAACAAGCCCAAAGCGCGTGCGAATCGAGCGGAGTGACAAGTCCAACGGCTATAATGGGCGCTTGCGCCTTGCGCGCCCCGTTCAACGGCGGGTCGCCCCGCATTGCATGGTCGTGAACCTGGTCAGGTCCGGAAGGAAGCAGCCACAGCGAAGTTATGCAAGTGCCGGGATCACGGCTCGCCACCTTTCTGGCGGTCAGACTCGAATTACATGATCATTGCCTGGCAGGCTCACCGCGTGCACGATGACGCTGCCGGAAATTCGAGTCCGATCCGGTTTTCATTCGACGCTTAAGCGCTGTCCCATTTAGTGGCCTACCAAGTCCTCGCCCGCAAGTGGCGCCCGAAGACGTTCGCGGAGCTCACCGGGCAGGAGCATGTCGTCACCGCGCTCACGCGCGCACTCGAGCGCGGCGTGCTGCACCACGCGTATCTGCTGACCGGCACGCGCGGCGTCGGGAAGACGACGATCGCGCGGATCCTCGCGAAGTGCCTGAACTGCGTGAAGGGCGTCACGCCCACGCCCTGCGGCGTCTGTGCAGCCTGCGTCGACATCGATGCCGGACGCTTCGTCGACCTCCTGGAGCTCGACGCGGCGTCCAACACCGGCATCGACAACATGCGCGAGATCCTCGATAACGCGCGCTACGCACCGACCGTGGGCCGCTACAAGGTCTATCTGATCGACGAAGTGCACATGCTGTCGAAGGCGGCGTTCAACTCGATGCTGAAGACGCTGGAAGAGCCGCCCGAGCACGTCAAGTTCGTGCTCGCGACCACGGACCCGCAAAAGATCCCCGTGACCGTGCTCTCGCGCTGCCTTCAGTTCAACCTGCAGCCGATACCGCCGCAGAAGATCGCCGAGCGCTTGACGCAGGTGCTCGAAGCGGAGGCGGTGCCGTTCGACGCGTCGGGCGTTACGCTCGTCGCGCACGCGGCGCGGGGCTCGCTGCGCGATGCGCTGAGTCTGCTCGATCAGGCCATTGCTTACGGCGGCGGCGAGCTTCGCGAGCCGCAGGCTCGCACGATGCTCGGCGTCGTCGATCGCGATTACATCTATCGCATCGCGGATGCGCTCGCGGCGAACGACGGCAAGACCATCCTCGCCGAAGTCGACGCAGTCGCGGAACGCGGGCTCGCCGCGGGCTCCGTGCTTGAGGAGCTTGCTTCGCTGTTTCATCGCATTGCGGTCGCGCAGACCGTTCCGGAGGCCGCAGCGAACTTCGACGACCGGTCGCGCGTGGTCGATTACGCGACACGGTTTTCGCCCGACACCGTCCAGCTCGCGTATCAGATCTGTCTGCAGGGGCGCGCTGATCTCGAGCTCGCGCCGGACGAGTCGACGGGCCTCGCGATGACGCTTCTCCGTCTGTGGGCGTTCGAGCCGGGCCGCGGTGCGCGAAGCGATGAACCGGCGAAGCCTGCGAAGAGCGACGAACCCGCAAAGCGAAGCGAGACGACGCGCGCGTCGCCCGCACCTCACCCGCAGGTCGATTCGAACGTCGCGACGATGCGCGCAGCGCCGACGCCGCGAGCAGCGGCCGCCCCAACGGCAACGACTGCATCGACAGCGCCCCGGGCGATCGTCGGGTTGCCGGAGAACGGCGAGGCGTGGCCTGCGTTTGTCGCGGGGCTCAGATTGACAGGCATGGCGGGACAGCTCGCCGCGCAGACCGAATTCAAGTCGATCGCGGGCAACGCGCTGACGCTTGGATTACCGGCGTCCCATCGCCATCTTGCCGACAAGGCGTATGCGGACAAGCTCAAGGCGGCGCTCGAGCAGGCCACCGGGCGCAAGCTGCTGCTCGCCTTCGAAGTGGGCGAGGTTGCCGACGCGTCGCTGGCCGCGCAGCAGAATCGAGAACGCGCCGAGGCGCAGGCGAAGGGCGAGGCGGCCTTTCAGGGCGAGCCGTTCGTGCGCGATCTCCTGTCGCGCTTTGACGCGAAAGTGAAGCCCGATACGATTCACCCGATTCCCCGCGACGATTCGACCTAGGAACACGCTCATGATGAAGAACCAGCTCGCCGGCCTGATGAAGCAGGCGCAACAGATGCAGGAGAACATGGAGCGCGCGCAGGAGGAGCTTGCGAGCACCGAAGTCGAGGGCCAGTCCGGCGCGGGCCTGGTCAAGGTCGTGATGACGTGCCGCCACGACGTGAAGCGCGTGAGCATCGACCCGTCCCTCATCGGCGAGGACAAGGACATGCTCGAGGACCTGGTGGCCGCCGCGATCAACGACGCCGCGCGCCGCGTGGAGACGACGACGCAGGAGAAGATGCGCGGATTCACGGCCGGCATGGCGCTGCCGCCGGGGTTCAAGCTGCCTTTCTGATCCGGAACGGGAACTTCAAGACCGCGAAGCCGCGCGCAAATATTTGCGTCGCACGCGCTCCGAACAATGCGTCGTCAGGGCGATCGGGCATCGCTGTCACGCTGGTTTTCGCCCGACTCCAAGATCCGATAGCTACGTAATCTCCGATGTCCGAAAGAAGCCTCGATCCGCGACCAGTCCCGGCGGGCGAGCCGCTGTCGAGCCTCGACGAGCTCGCGCGGGCGCTGCGCTGTCTGCCCGGAGTAGGTCCCAAATCAGCGCAGCGCATGGCGCTGCACTTGCTCCAGCACGATCGCGACGGGGCGAGCGCGCTCGCGCGGGCGCTCGAGCATGCCGCGCAGGCGGTCCGGCATTGCGAGCGTTGCAACACGTTCACCGAAGACACGCTCTGCGCGCTGTGCCGCTCGCCCAAGCGCAATCCCGCCGAGCTCTGCGTGGTCGAGACGCCCGCGGATCTCTTGATGGTTGAACAAACGCAGGCGTATGACGGTCTGTACTTCGTATTGATGGGACGACTCTCGCCGCTTGACGGCATCGGTCCCAAGGAGATCCGACTCGATCGGCTGCTGAAGCGCGCCTCCGATGGCGTGGTCCGCGAAGTGATCCTCGCGACCAACTTCACGCACGAGGGCGAGGCGACGGCGCATTACATCGGCGAGATGCTTTCGGCACGCGGTCTCAAGGTGAGCCGCCTCGCGCGCGGCGTACCGGTCGGCGGCGAGCTCGAGTATGTCGATGCGGGAACGCTGGCACAGGCGTTGCGCGAGCGCCGTCCGCTCGCGGCTTAGCGCACTGTTGGGGTGACGAACGACAGCCTCTATCCCGTCATACGAGGAAACTTGGCGCTCCGCGTTGCCATCGCGGCTTGGCGGGCGTAACCTCGTAATTCAGTGTCGAGACGCCGGCTCACGACCGGCGCGGAGGAAGCCATCATGCTCGTCAAGGAAATCTTGAGGATCAAGGGCAACACGCTGTTTACGACGCCGCCCGACGGACCGGTCCTCGATGCGGTGCGTGTGATGGCTGACCGGGACATCGGCTCGCTGGTCGTCATGGACCACGGGCGCATGGTCGGCATGCTGACCTTCGCCGAAGTGCTGAAGGCGCTAGCGGAGCGCGGCGGCACGCTGGGCGACCTGCACATCGCCGAGATCTATGAGCGCGATCCGCTGACCGCGACGCCGGCACTCGATGTCATGGAACTGCGGCGCAAGATGCTCGAGCGTCACGCCCGCTACGTACCCGTGCTGGAAGGCTCGACGCTGCTCGGCGTCGTGTCGTTCCACGATGTCGCCAAGGCCGTCTACGACGAGGCGTCCCGTGAAAAGGACGCGCTCATGAGTTACATCAACGGCTGAAGCGCCCCGCGTTTTGCCGAGCGTTCACCGCGCGCGTCGCGCAGGCTGAACCTCCGAAGCCGCCTGCAGCACGAACATCGCCGGGCGCCTGTCGAAGCGCGCGTGATCCGCGCGTCGCCAGCCCGCGATCGTGCGCCGCTCGATCGTCTCGGTGGACAACGTGAGATCCGCCGCGACGCAAAGGACCGTGGCCGGATGAAGCCCCGCGCAAAGCGCGTCGAGCAGCGCGACGTTGCGATAGGGCGTTTCGATGAACAGCTCCGCGCGATCCTGCGCGCGGGAGTCGCGCTCGAGGCGCACCAGCGCTTCCGCGCGCGCCGGTGGCTTGACCGGCAGATAACCGTGGAACATGAAACGCTGGCCATTCATGCCGGAGGCCATCAGGGCAAGGAGCACCGCCGAAGGGCCCACCAGCGGGATCACCCGCAGCCCCGCGTCGTGCGCCGCCGCCACGAGCGCCGTCCCCGGATCGGCGACGCCGGGGCAGCCCGCGTCGGAGAGAAGTCCGAGGTCGAGTCCCGCGTGCGCTGGTGCAAGCAGGCGCGCAACGGTGCCCGCGTCGACCTGCTCGGGAATCGGCTCGATCGCCAAGCTTGCAATGGGACGATTCGCGCCCAGCGTCTTCAGAAATGCTCGCGCAGGCTTCGGGGTTTCGACGATCCAGTGGGTCAGGCTCCGGGAGACGGCGAGGGTGTGCGACGGTAGCACGCGTTCCGGCGCCACCGCCCCAAGCAGATTGGGCACGAGATAGAGGTTGCCGGCCATCTCAGCGGCGTCAGGCGCCGAGCACCTCGAAGCCCTCTGCGCGCAAAAGCCGCGCGAGCGCGATGAGCGGCAATCCGATCAACGCCGTCGGATCATCGCTGCGGATGCTTTCGAACAGCGCGATGCCCAGCGCCTCGGAGCGCACCGCGCCAGCGCAGTCGTAGGCCGGTTCCCGGTCGAGGTAACGCTCAATCTGTGCAGCAGTGAGCGTGCGGAACGTGCTCGACACGGCGACGAGCTCCGCCTGGCAGCGACCGCTTTGAGCATCGACTACGGCAACGCCGGTGTGAAACACCACGGTGCGCCCGGAGAGCTTCGTCAGTTGCTTCGTCGCCGTCGCGCGATCACCGGGTTTGCCCACCGGGCGGCCGTCGAGATCGGCGACCTGATCCGAGCCAATCACGAGCGCATTCGCGTACCGCCGGGCCACGGCGCGCGCCTTGGCTTCCGCGAGACGCAGTGCGGTTTCCCGCGGCGCCTCGCCGGGAAGCGAGGTCTCATCAACCCCGGGCGGCACCGCTTCGAAGGGCATCTTGAGCCGCTCGAGGAGCTCGCGACGGTAGCGCGAGGTCGAGGCGAGCACGAGCAGGCGAGCGTCATTGGTCATTGTTTTTGCGGGTTTTTTTGACAGTGCTCGCGATTGCCGGTATTATCCAATGTTTACGCGTCCTGCGTGCGCAGGCCGACCGAACGGGGTTGGCGGGGGCTGGAAATGGCCTCGACCAAGACAGCTAAGCTCGGGAAAGCGCAAGCGCGCCGCGGGTTCGATGCCTGGCAGCTGGCGCGAACCGGCGCGGAGCTTTCCGGTGAACTCGATGCCCACGCTTTGCCGCGCGTCGAGGATCGGTTGCAGCCGGGGTCGGCGCCGATCAGGTGGCGCGTCAGCGGAACGCATGACGAGAGCGGCCGGCCGGCAATCGTCGTGGACATTCGCGGCAAGGTGCCGCTCGAATGCCAGCGCTGCCTCGGCAAGGTCGAGTGGCCGGTGGAGCAGACGACGCTCCTCCTCCTCGCGCGCGACGAGCGTGAGTTGGCAGTGCTCGATGGGGACAGCGAGCACGAAGTGGTGTTGGCGAAGTCGCCGCTGGATCCGGTGACGCTCGTCGAGGACGAGCTGACGTTGACCCTGCCTTTCGCGCCACGGCACGCGGACGACGGATGCGCGCTCCCCGCGGCGCGTTGATGCGCAACGAAGGCGTTGGGGTACGTGCAGTAACAGAATTGCAAACGCCGCGGACGGAATCGTCTCGCGGCAAGTGATACCAGGAGACCGATATGGCAGTCCAGCAGAACAAGAAATCCCCGTCGAAGCGCGGCATGCGTCGCGCGCACGACTTCCTGACCAATCCGCCGCTCGCCATCGAGCCGGTGACCGGCGAAGTGCATCGCCGCCACCACGTGAGCCCGACCGGTTATTATCGCGGCAAGAAAGTCGTCACGACCAAGGCCGACGAGTAAGCGGTAGTCGGCGGCGCCGCTTGGGCGTCCGGGTTGGCGGGCCCGATCCTCCGCCTGGCCGGTCGACTTTTCGAGCAGCCGAGCAAGGCGCGGCGCCGTTTGGGAACAGCAGGCGCAGGCGCGCCTCCAGGACGGTAACAGCAAGCCTGCGAACTTCACGCGACGCGCCTTCAATGACCGTTACCGTTGCGGTCGACGCGATGGGTGGCGACCACGGCCCCGCCGTGACGGTGCCGGCTTGCGCGCGCTTTCTCGAACGTATGCCCGATGCGGCCGTCATCCTGGTCGGCGCGAGTGACGCCCTTCGCGTCGCGCTGGCGAAGGTTCCCGAGCCGATTCGCGGACGGATGACCATCGAGCCCGCGACGGAAGTCGTCGGCATGGACGAGCCGCCCGCCGAGGCCTTGCGCAAGAAGAAGGACTCGTCGATGCGCGTCGCGATCGATCTCGTGAAGGAAGGTCGCGCGGCCGCCTGCGTGTCAGCGGGCAACACTGGCGCGTTGATGGCGATCGCCCGCTTCGTGCTCAAGACGCTGCCCGGGATCGACCGGCCGGCCATCGCGTCGCAGTTGCCGACGCAGACCGGTGTCACGACGATGCTCGATCTCGGCGCGAACGTGAACTGCACACCGGAGCAGCTCGTGCAATTCGCGGCGATGGGCAGCGCGCTCGTCACCGCCGTCGACGGCGTCGAGCGTCCGACGATCGGGCTGCTCAACATCGGCGAGGAAGACATCAAGGGCAACGCGACCGTCAAGGAGACGGCCGAGCTTCTGCGCACCTCCGACCTCAACTTCTACGGCAATGTCGAAGGGACCGACATCTTCAAGGGCACGACGCACGTCGTCGTCTGCGACGGCTTCGTGGGGAATGTCGCGCTCAAGGTGACCGAGGGACTCGCGCTGATGCTGTACGGGTTCCTCCGGGCCGAGTTCACGCGCAATCCGCTGACCAAGCTCGCCGCGCTGGTCGCCTATCCGGTGCTGATGGCGTTCAAGCGGCGCGTCGACCCGCGCCGCTACAACGGCGCGACACTGGTCGGGTTGAAAGGCGTGGTGGTGAAGAGCCATGGCAGCGCGGACGTTCTCGCGTTCGGGAACGCCCTCGACAAGGCGTACGCCGAAGTCGCACACGGCGTCCTCGAACGCATCGCGCAACGCATCGCCGCCATGCCGGCGCTCGGCGATGCGAACAGTGCCGCCAACGGCGTGGCGACGTCTGCCGCCTCCCCGCATGCCTAGCCGCATCATCGGTACCGGCCGCTACCTGCCAGTGCACGTCGTGACCAACGACGAGCTCGCGAAGCGCGTCGACACGAGCGACGAATGGATCCGCACGCGCACCGGCATTCATCAGCGGCACGTTGCTGCGGCGGGGGAGCAGACGTCCGACCTTGCCCACATGGCGTCCAAGGAGGCGTTGGCGGCGGCGTCGCTTGGTCCCGAGGATATCGACCTCATCATCGTCGCAACCACCACGCCCGACATGATTTTTCCGGCCACCGCCTGCGCGCTGCAGGCGAAGCTCGGCATCCGCCGCGGCTCGGCGTTCGACGTCCAGGCGGTGTGCTCGGGCTTTGTCTACGCGCTGGCGATTGCCGACCTGATGATCGATCGCGGGATGGCGCAGCGCGCGCTCGTGGTGGGGGCGGAGATCTATTCGCGCATTCTCGATTGGAACGATCGTGGCACCTGCGTGCTGTTCGGCGACGGCGCCGGTGCCGTTGTGCTCGCGCGATCGGAGGAGTGCGGCATCCTGTCCGCGCATCTCCACGCCGACGGACACTATCGCGACATCCTGTGCGTTCCGGGCCAGGTGCGTGAAGGCATGGTGAGCGGGCGGCCGTTCGTGCACATGGATGGCCCGGAGGTGTTCAAATTCGCCGTGCGCGTCATGACCGAGGTCGCGCAGGAAGCGCTGGCGCACAATCACTTAAGCGTCGATGCGATCGACTGGCTGGTGCCGCACCAGGCGAACCTGCGCATCATGGACGCGACCGCGCGCAAGCTCGGGCTTCCGAAGGAGCGAGTGATTTCGACCGTCGCCCAGCACGCGAACACGTCGGCCGCGTCGATTCCGCTGGCCCTCGACATCGCCGCACGCGACGGCCGTATCCGCGCCGGTCAGCATCTGATGCTGATCGGCGTCGGCGGCGGATTCACCTGGGGCTCCGTGTTCCTGCGCTGGTGACGTTAGATGGACGTGGAACCGACATGAAACTCGCGCTCGTATTCCCCGGACAAGGCTCGCAGCAGGTCGGCATGCTCGCTGGATTCGCGTCGCACCCGGTCGTGCAGGCGACGATGCGCGAAGCTTCCGACGCGCTCGGCGACGATTTGTGGACGCTCGCGGAAAACGGTCCTCCCGAGGCGCTCAACCTGACCCGCAACACGCAGCCGCTGATGCTCGCGTCCGCGATCGCCATCTGGCGGGCGTGGGAACAGGAAGGCGGCGCGCGACCCGCCATCGTCGCGGGTCACAGCCTCGGCGAATACAGCGCACTCGTTGTCGCCGGCGCGATCGCATTTCGCGACGCGGTCCCGCTCGTTCGCTTTCGTGCCGAAGCGATGCAGGAAGCGGTTCCGGAGGGCGTCGGTGCGATGGCAGCGATCATGGGCGCGCCCGACGACGCGGCGATCGTCGAGGCTTGCCGCGAAGCTGCGCAGGGCGAAGTCGTCGAACCCGTGAATTTCAACGCACCCGGCCAGCTCGTCATCGCGGGCAACAAATCGGCGGTCGAGCGCGCGATGGCAGCGGCCAAAGCCAAGGGTGCCAAGCGCGCATTGCTGCTCCCGGTCTCGGCGCCGTTTCACAGCTCGCTGCTCAAGCCGGCTGCCGAGCGTCTCGCCGCGCGGCTTGCCGAAGTGGAGATCCGCTCGCCGTCGATTCCAGTCCTGCACAACGTCGACGTCGCCGAACACGCCGAGCCTGACGCGATCCGCAACGCGCTCGCCCAGCAGGCCGCTTCGCCGATCCGCTGGACCGAGACCATAGAAGCGATGGCGGCGCGCGGAGTCACGCACATCGTCGAGTGCGGACCGGGCAAAGTGCTGACCGGCCTGGTCAAGCGCATCGACGAATCGCTGACGGGGCTTCCGTTGAACGATGACGCGGCGCTCGCGGAAGCGCTCGCCACGACCAAGGCGTAGAGGTCGAGATGGCCGAACGGGAGCTCGAAGGACAGGTAGCGCTCGTCACCGGCGCGACGCGCGGGATCGGTCGCGCGATTGCGCTCGCGCTCGGTGCCGCGGGCGCGACCGTGATCGGCACCGCAACGACCGACGAAGGCGCGGGAAAGATTTCGGCGATGCTGACCGAGGCCGGCCATCGGGGCGAGGGCATCAAGCTGAATGTGACCGACGCCGCCGCCACCGACGCGGCGCTCGACTCGATTGCCACACGTCACGGCGCCATCACGATCCTCGTCAACAATGCCGGCATCACGCGCGACAATCTGCTGTTGCGGATGAAGGACGAGGAGTGGGACGCAATTCTCGCAACCAACCTGACGCCCGCCTTCCGGCTCGCCAAGGCGGTGCTGCGCGGCATGATGAAGGCGCGAAGCGGCCGCATCATCCAGATCGGCTCGGTCGTCGGCGCGTCGGGGAATCCCGGTCAGGCCAACTACGCCGCGTCGAAGGCCGCGCTGGTCGGCTTCACCAAGTCGCTCGCCCAGGAAGTCGGCAGTCGCAACATCACGGTCAACTGCGTCGCACCCGGGTTCATCGACACCGAGATGACCCAGTCGTTGCCGGAAGCGCAGAAAAAGGCGCTCACGGACCGGATACCACTCGCGCGCCTCGGAACGCCGCAAGACGTCGCGAACGCAGTCGCGTTTCTCGCCGGGCCGCGCGCGGCGTACATCACCGGCACGACGCTGCACGTCAACGGCGGCATGTACATGGTGTAGGAGGAGACGGTCCCGGCCGGTCGGTAGCGCGGGTTCGTTCTGGTAAAATTCGCCGATTTTTGATTAGTCTCACACCCTTCGGGGGAGGAAACGCATGGAAAACGTCGAGCAACGGGTCAAGAAGATTGTTGCCGAGCAGCTGGGCGTCAACGAAGCCGAAATCAAGAACGAGTCCTCGTTCGTCGACGACCTCGGCGCTGACTCGCTCGATACGGTCGAGCTGGTGATGGCGCTGGAAGAGGAATTCGAAACCGAGATCCCTGACGAGGAAGCCGAGAAAATCACCACCGTGCAGCAGGCGATCGACTACGTGGGATCGCACCTCAAGAAGTAACGTCGCGAGCAGGGGGCCGGGCGCCGACTAGGGCGCCGCGACTCCCCGTCGCCGGCGCGACGTCGCGAGCGACTCGCGCCAATCCGTTCGGATTTCCTTCGTGCCCTTTTCCCAGACTTCGCCGCGTCGCGTGGCCGTCACCGGCCTCGGGATCGTGTCGCCGGTCGGCATCGGCGTGACTGAGTCCTGGCCGAACATCGTCGAGGGCCGGTCGGGCATCGCGCTGATCACACGCTTCGACGCCTCGCACTTTCCGGTGCGCATCGCCGGCGAGGTGAAGAACTTCGACGTCTCGAAATGGCTGTCGGCCAAGGAAGCGCGGCGCTACGACACGTTCATTCACTTCGGGCTCGTCGCGACGATGGAAGCAGTGCGCGACGCGGGCCTCGACAATTACAGCGGTGACAAGGAACGGATCGGTGTCGGCATTGGCTCGGGGATCGGCGGACTGCCGATGATCGAAGACACGCATGAGGCGTACCGGACGGGGGGGTTGCGCAAGATCTCGCCGTTCTTCGTGCCCGGCTCGATCATCAACATGATCTCGGGCCTCGCGTCGATCCACTACGGCTTCAAGGGTCCGAATCTCGGCACGGTGACCGCGTGCTCGACCGCCAATCACAGCATTGGCGAAGCGGCGCGGCTGATCGAGTACGGCGACGCCGACATCATGCTCGCCGGTGGCGCCGAGGCCACGGTATCACCGCTCGGCGTCGGTGGCTTCATCGCAGCGCGCGCCTTGTCGACGCGCAACGACGATCCCGCGACCGCGAGCCGGCCGTGGGACAAGGATCGTGACGGCTTCGTGCTCGGCGAGGGCGCCGGCGTGCTGGTGCTCGAGGAATACGAGCATGCGAAAGCGCGCGGCGCGAAGATCTACTGCGAGCTCGCGGGCTATGGCCAGAGCGCCGATGCGCATCACATCACCGCGCCGCCGGAAGACGGCGACGGCGCGCGCCGCAGCATGGTCAACGCGCTCGCGAACTCGGGTCTCGCGCCGAACGAAGTCGATTACATCAACGCGCACGGCACGTCGACGCCGCTGGGCGATATCGCGGAGTGCGTCGCGGTCAAGCGCACGTTCGGCGACCATGCGCCGAAGCTCGCGGTCTCGTCGACCAAGTCGATGACCGGTCACCTGCTCGGGGCGGCCGCCGGCATTGAAGCCGTGTTCACGGTCCTAGCGATGCGCGACCAGATCGCGCCGCCGACCGCGAACCTGTTCCACCAGGATCCAAAGTGTGACCTGGACTTCGTGCCGCTCGCTGCGCGCAAGATGAAGATCCGCGTCGCGATGTCGAATTCGTTCGGGTTCGGCGGCACGAACGCGACGATCACGTTCCGGCAGTTTTGAACGCACGCCAAGCGCGTGCGCAGATTCCCGCTAAGGCGATGGCCCTGATCGTCCAGAAATACGGCGGCACGTCGGTCGGCTCGATCGAGCGCATCCGCAATGTCGCGAAGCGCATCGCGCGCTACCACCGCGAAGGTCATCAACTCGTCGTCGTGCCGTCCGCGATGGCAGGCGAGACCAATCGCCTGCTCGCACTCGCCAAGGAGCTTACGACCGAGCCCAATCCGCGCGAGCTGGACGTCGTCGCCGCGACCGGCGAGCAAGTGACGATCGGGCTGCTCGCGATCACGCTGACCGCGATGGGGCTCAAGGCGAAGAGCTACACGGGCGGCCAGGTGCAGGTGCTGACCGACAGCGCGTTCACGAAGGCACGGATCCTCAACATCGACGAGACCCCCATGCGGCGCGATCTCGCCGACGGCACGATCGTGATCGTCGCGGGATTCCAGGGCGTGGACGTGGACGGCAATATCACGACGCTGGGCCGCGGGGGCTCCGACACCTCCGCCGTCGCGCTCGCGGCGGCGCTCAATGCCGACGAGTGCCAGATCTATACCGATGTCGACGGCGTCTACACGACTGATCCGCGCATCGTTCCCGAGGCGCGGCGCCTCGACACGATCACCTTCGAGGAAATGCTCGAGCTCGCGAGCCAGGGCTCGAAGGTGCTGCAGATCCGCTCGGTCGAGTTCGCGGGCAAGTACAACGTGAAGCTTCGCGTGCTGTCGTCGTTCGAGGATCCGGAATCGACGTCGCCCGGCACGCTCATCACCTACGAGGAAGACGAGACCATGGAACAGGCGATCATCTCGGGCATTGCGTTCAACCGCGACGAAGCCAAGATCTCGCTGATGGGCGTCGACGATCGCCCCGGCATCGCCTACGCGATCCTCGGCCCGATCGCCGCGGCCAACATCGACGTCGATATGATCGTGCAGAACATCGGCGCGTCAGGTCATACCGACTTCTCGTTCACGGTCAATCGCAACGAATACAAGCGAGCGCTCGACGTCCTGAACGGCGAGAAGGACAAGACCTTTCACGCCCGCGAGATCATCGGCGACAACCGCATCGCGAAAGTCTCGGTCGTCGGCATCGGCATGCGTTCGCACGTCGGGCTGGCGGCGAAGATGTTCAAGGCGCTAGCGGGCGAGGGCATCAACATCCAGATGATCTCGACATCCGAGATCAAGATCGCCGTCGTCATCGACGAGAAGTACCTCGAGCTCGCCGTGCGCGTCCTGCACAAGGCGTTCGAGCTGGAGAAGAACGGCGAGGTTGCGTAGGGTACAATCCAAACCTCTCCCGGAGACGTGGCCGAGTGGTCGAAGGCACTCCCCTGCTAAGGGAGCATACGGGCAAAAACCTGTATCGACGGTTCGAATCCGTCCGTCTCCGCCAGATCCCCTTTTCCAGTTCCGTCCAATCCCGTCCGATGTAGTCCGGTGACCCGGTCAGTTCTGACGGGTTCCGTTGGTTTCATAGTAGAAATCAGCGAAGCCGCTCGTCCGGTCGCGTCCGGCAATGGCCGCTGCCAGCCTTGAGCTTGGCCGTATGTTGACCTAGTATGTTCCTAGAGTAGTGTGCCAGCCCGTATGTTTGGGCGGATGCGAGGGGACGTGCTGACGACAACCGAATGCGAGAACGCCCGCCGACGCGAGGCGATCTATCGGCTGAAGGACTCTCCCAACCTCTTCCTGGTGGTGTATCCGAGCGGGCGCAAGTCCTGGGAATATCGCTACCAGCATGAAGGGACATCGAAAGCGCTGATCCTTGGGGAGTACGGCCAGCGAGCGCCTGCGCTGGGTCCCAAGTCAGCCCGTGCGGCGCGCGACGAGCTTGCGACGGAGCGGAACAGGGGGCGGGACCCGATCGTCGCAAAAAAGCTCGAAAGGGAGCGCCAGAAGGAACAGCTCGACGAAGCGCGAGCGGAGCGTGAGCGACGCTCCATGGAGAAGGCGCGAAAGCAGCTTGAGGCCGAGCGCGGCGCGATCACCGTTCGCACGATCGTCGATGCGTGGATCAAGGAATATCGGCCCCACTGGTCCGCCGGCCACGCCTGGCAGTGCCAGCAGTCCTTGCAGGACCACGCCTATCCACACATTGGCGACAAGCAACCGGACACGGTCGAGCCGGCACACATCCTTGACCTTATCGGGACGCTACTTGCGGAAGGAAAGGTCGAGACCGCTCGCCGGGTGCGGCAGCGGCTTGACGCAGCATTCGAGCATGGGTGCCTCCGTTACGGGTTCAGGTCGAATCCAGTAGCGCTTTCCAAGCGTGAGCTCGCCAAGCGTTTCAAGGTCGCGCAAGCGGCGAATCCGGAAGAGCATTTCCCGTGCGTTTCTCGGGAGCAGATCCCACAGCTCCTACGTGCCATGCGAGCCTATGTGGGATCGCCGACTACCGCGGGACTGCTGTGGTTCGTTTGCCTCACCGGATGCCGAACAGGGGAGGCTCGGTTTGCCACCTGGAACGAGTTCGATCTGGATAAGGGCGAATGGAAGGTCCCCGCGGCGAGGATGAAGGCGCGCCGGCCTCATATCGTGTATCTCGCTCCGGCCGTTGTCGAGCTGCTGCGTGGATTGCAGTACTACAGCCGTGGCGGCGACTACCTGTTTCCGCACCCCACGCAGATCGCCAAGCCTGCCAGTGAGAATGCGCTGCTTTTTGTCCTGGCCGCGATAGGCTTCAAAGAGAAACACTCTGGCCACGGCTTCCGTCGCATGTTCTCGACGCTTGCCAATGAGTCGGGCCTGCACCGCCCCGACGTGATTGAAGCAGCGCTTGCGCACAAGGAGCGAGATTCCACACGCGCTGCCTACAACGACGCGAAGTACGCGGAGGAACGCAGGCGCCTCGCGAATTGGTACGCGGACGAGCTTGCACGCCTCGAGGTCGGAGAAAAGGCGAAGGTTGTTGGAATTCGATGAGTGAGCGACGGAAGCCCTAGCGCGCGCCACCGGCAATCCTGCTGACCTTAACGCCAAGTCAAACCTTATCTCCAAATGCCCTACTACCTGAGCGGATACGTCCGGGATTTTACTGATGATCGGTGGCCGGTTAACGTGATCTGTCCAACGGGCCTAGAGTTGCTGTACGACCCTCTTCTAGAACTAACCCAGCTTTGCGCTGAGCTACAGCCAGTTGTTATAGATGAGCAGCCAGTTCTCCAACACCGACGACGGTCCGCTGAAGAAGTCGAGAACCTCGCAGCTTGGGCGTTCTTGCTAGCCAAGCAGTTGGCGCGCGAAGATGGCGATCCATTCCCTTGGACTTTCGCAAAAGGGATAAAAGAACAAGCCGTCCTTAAAGTTCATGATTTCTTTGAGCTGCGTTGCTTGGACTGCATCCTCGACATTTCGCGTACCTGGACTCAGCAAGAGCAAGATTGGCCGAACAGTCCCGCTCCCGAGTGGTGGCATGTGCCACCTAGTTGGACCTTTACCGCCGCCCAAGGCGCCCTGAACGCCGCGGCTAGCGACTTGGTTGCCGCGTTTGGCGTTGCAAAGCTCAATGAGGCACAGCGCGAACTCCTGGATGGAAATGCTCTTGGTGCAGCGGGACTGCTTTCCGACGCGTTGACGTGCGCGATAGAAGCGAAGCACGCGGAAACATTAATTATCTGCGAACATTTCGAGCGCGTAGGAGCATCGACCGCCGCTGCACGCAGAGCGGACAGCCGTCACTTTGAAAACCGCGCCTTGCGCAAACAAGCGGTCGATTACTATGTAATGCATCAAACAGATTTCGAAAGTATAGAGAGAGCTGCGGAGTACATATCGCGCTACGTCGTTCCGGTGAAACATCGCACCGTCGTGGAATGGATTCGATCTTTCCGCAAATCGCAGTCTGCGCGCACACTGTAAGTTGTCTGAGGAGACGGTCTACCGACGCCAAGCGTGAGCCACCACAATTCGGCTATGAGTCCCAGCTGTTCCAGGACAAGTCGCAAGGAGCGATACATGGCCGAGCAAGTGCAATCAGTACCGGCGATCCTTCGCCGCAAACAAGTCGAAGCCCGGATCGGGCTGAAACGATCAACTCTCTACTCTAAGATTGCCGCGGGGGAGTTTCCCGCTCCGATCCGTCTCGGCGCGCGCGCAGTCGGCTGGATCGAGTCTGAGGTCATTAGCTGGCTTAACGGGCGCATCACCGAATCGCGACGCGATCCCGTCAAGCGCCGGATTGCGCCGGGTGCTAACGGGGCGGACGAATGAGCACGCGCGATCCTCCAACCCCGGGCTCAATCGCCGCGCAGTCCAAATTCCTGATGGCGTCGGTCCCGGTAAGCGCCCGAAAGCTCATCGCTCGTGCTTTCGCAGGCCAGCTCAGTCCACGACAGGCCATCAAGGCCAAGTGCATGGATTGCTCCGGCTACCAGCGCGCCGAGGTGGCGGACTGCAGGGTGATTCTCTGCCCGCTGCATGCGGTTCGACCGTTCCAGGAAACCCGCCGGAAAGGGTCAAAAAACGCTCCAGGGAGCGGGATTTCGGCGAAGACTCGCTCACGACGTACCCAGATACCTATCGGGCCGGAGAGCATCGCGAAAACCATCAATTCCGAGGGTACGCCATGAACGGACCGAATTCGGTGACCTACGTCGTCCACTGCTGCCGCCTCGATGGCCAGGAGCGGGAATTCGCCCGCTACGACACAACCGATGAAGCAGAGCTTGTCGCGGCGAGGCTTCGAGAAGTCGGTTGTCGTGCGCGCGTTCTGATGGTGGCGACCAGACCGCTGGAGAAATCCTTGCCGGTTCAAAACGTAGTGGCAAATCAAACGGACAACAAAAAGCCCACGGGTGGCTCCGTGGGCCCACGCACAACGAGGATAGGCTCGCAATGCGCAATTCAAATGATATCCAACCCCTCCGCGTAGTTCAACCATCCGAGGACGCAACCGATGAGCCCGACGAGACTATCTCCGTCGAGGGACACAAGCCACTCGTTCCTGAGGGTGAATATCTTGCTCGATATATCGGCCACGAAACTGCGGTCCTGTTTTCCCGCGCGAAGAAAGTCGCTCTGCGATTCGAGATTTGCGAGGGACCATATCAGCGCACTCGGCTTACACGGTACTACCGGGCCCAACAGCTCATCGGGAAGCCAGGGCCTGGAGGGCGGTTCCAGCTATCTGCTGGAGGTGACCTGTACCGCATGCTGGCTCGAGTCTTGGATGTCCGGACTAGACCGGATCGCATCTCCGTGCGCGAGCTCCGTACCAGGCTCCTCAGGATCAAGGTGCGCACCGTCACGCGGGATCGTGACAACCGACCGCTCCCGGAAAGCTGCCACTACTCGGTTATCGATGCCATCGAAGATGGACGATGACCGAAATCAGCAACAGGTGCAGCAAGAGCAGGACCCTGAGCATCACCCTGAGCAACAGCTTCACCCTGAGCAACAGCATGAGCATTAGCAGCAGCTTTAGCAGTAGCAGTACCCACACCCGTACCTGCACCCGCCCCAAACGGGTGGAAAGGCACGTCCCACAAGGGTTTCCGGCAGGGTGCTTGGCAAAACTCGGGCACCGATTTTCCGAATCGGGCCGGGGTCAATGGCGTGGCTCGATAACACAAACGACTGAACGCCGCCTGGGGGCTTCGGCCCCCGGGTCCCAAATTTACTACCGTTGCGGACAAGAACTGGGATGTGGTTAGTTGCAGGCAAGCACAGATGGCTTGAAATGGATCAGAACAGAATGTGGGTTTACCCAAGGGATTTCGATAAATATGGGCGGTAGCAGAAGCGGACGTTATGGCTGGCGCGGGGTCATGGAACATCGCAGACAACTCAACGTCCGCGATTTAACCAAGTGCACGGAGTTAGGCCCCGGCTGGATTGGAACAATTCATTGGGGTACAGATGACAACCCGGGAGGGTCAGCGACCATCCTGGGTATCGAGGGCGGGATCGAGCTCCGGCACAACATCGTTCACGACGACGAAACGAGGACTCAAGTCAGCGAGCGGATCCAATTTCGCTGCCGTCCCTGCCGCTACGGCGGTGATCGCAGGTACTGGGCGTGTCCCCGCTGCTGGCGGACGTGTGAAGCCGTAGTCATGGCTTCCAACGCCTCGTTCTGGGGCTGTCGCAAATGCCTGCGACTTCTGTATGTCTCTCAAGGGCTCGTGCCGCGCGAGAGGCTGTGGCGCCGCGCTGAGCAGATCAGGAATCGGCTTGGTGGAACCGACGATGATGGCTACGTCTGGAAACCGAAATGGATGCGGCGAAGGACGTTTGATCGCCTATGTGCGAAAGCCAACGCGCTAGAGGAGGAAGGCGACCTGTACTGGATATGGAGCCTTCGCCGGCTCGGGATCCCAAGCTTGGAGGCAGCGTACCGAGCGATCCTTGGGGAGTCAGCGCCTTAGCTTTCTTTGATCCATGGCACCGGACTATAGTACGGCCGCAACGCGAACTCTCGCCCAAAAAAGACGCGCACGATGGCCATCCAGAAGCTGCAATCGAGCCTCGCCAGGATCTTCCGGCAGCGCTGCTTCTATCTCTT
>Ga0306920_100000115_pt1 | contig 95932 bp, 60 predicted proteins | sample flu12Cox44000170_FD_204666 | JGI IMG/M metagenome (GOLD analysis project Ga0306920, IMG submission 204666) | Lab enrichment of tropical soil microbial communities from Luquillo Experimental Forest, Puerto Rico - flux4day.12C.oxic.44.000.170 (v2)... | ecosystem: Environmental > Terrestrial >...
ACCTCCCGGCGCACAAACCCCACCAGCAAATGCCCGACCAGCATCCCAAACCCGCTCATAAAGGAGACCAGCGCCTGCGCACTGGCGCGAATGTCCGCCTTCGCCCTGCTATTCACGAAAACCTGCCCGGCCACCAGAAAACAACAGATGCACAACCCGTTCATCGATATCGAACTGATCACCAGCCACGTCGGCTGGCCCAATGTCAGGGCCGTTAGATACCACCACCACGCCATCAGGCCCAGCAGCATCGTCCCCCGCACCCCCAATCGAATTATGAGCATCGGCAAAATCGCCAGCGAGACAACTTCCGTGCTCTGGCCAATCGTCAACGTCGGTGCCAGCCACGAACGGGGTATCCCCAGGTGCTTCAAGAGCAGCGGCGTAACCTGCGAGGTAAACGGCACGATAACGCATACGCCGAAAACCGATATCCAATAGACCACAAACGGCCGGCTATGCAAGCGCTTCAACGCCTCCCACGGAGCCAGCCACCCGGCATACGCACGCTGCGGCGGCGTATGCGGCAACGTCGTCGCATAGAGGCCCAGCATAAATGCAAAAGTACCGCCCACACGAAACGCATCGCCAAATTGGATGCGCGTTTCCTCGATCCCCAACCAGCCCGACCAGCCTGGCACGCTCAACCAGTAACCCACCAGCCAACCAGCCACGACCCAGCCGATCGTTCCCCACAAGCGCACAAGCCCAAAATCCCGGCCCGGATCCGGCAAATGCGCAAAGCTCACCGCCGCGCCCAGCGTAATCGTCGGCGCCATCACCAACCAAAATGCCAGGCTTGTCGAAAACACCGCGATCGGCTCGGTCAGATCCGCGAGCAGCCACAGAAAGATGCCGCCCAGCCCCGCAAGCACCATCAAGCATTTTTCCGCCGACAGCCACCGGTCCGCCACCTGTCCCGCTGCCAAAGGTGCCACCAGCGCCGCCATCGACTGCGTCGCGCAGCACCACCCCATTGCTACCGGACTGAACCCGAGCTCCTGCAACCGTAACGTGAATAACGGGATCAACGCCCCGAGCGGCGCGTACAGCAAAAACATGAGCAGCGAAAAACGCCAACGCAAGAAAGTCCCACTCTTGATCTTGCTCTTCCTCTTAATCCTCTTCTAAATCTTACTCCTCATCTTACTCATGCTCCGCTTTTGCAATGTTTCTGCGCGCTGTAACCGCCCCCGAAATGCGTTGCCACGTCCTCCAAACAGTCTAAAATGAATTGCTTACAGCACGCGCCTGTAGCTCAACTGGATAGAGCGATGGCCTACGGAGCCATAGGTTGGGGGTTCGAATCCCTCCAGGCGTACTAATAACCAAAAACTAATAACTAATCATTGCAACGGCGGCCCTGCCTCCCGAATCAGCGCCCCATGCTCCTCGCTCAGCACCAGGATCGCAAATCTGTTAATCGGCTGCCGTTCCACCGTGCTCACCGATGCGAAGTCGAAGCGCCCGCGGTGATCCGTGTAGCCGTCCTTGTGAAATTTCACCTGCCCGTCTGCCAGACGTAGATACGTCTTCACGTAGACTTTCGCCAGCGCCTTGCCCGTGGCCGTATCGCGGACGCGCAGTTGCCCGTAATTCTCCGCGAGCTGCACGTCCATGGCGTTCGCATAATACGGCAACGACCGCGTCTTGCCCCCGCCCATCACTTCCACCAGCACATTCCGGCGAACGAAGTTGTCCGGCAGTTTGATCGCCTGCTTGCCCTGCTCCGCCGGAAGCTTCACCTCTTGCGTGAAGTTCGGCCGGATCGATGCGAACTGCCCGCCCGCCTCCTGCACGAACGGATTTCTGCTGAACAGCAATTCGACATCCATCAGATAGTAGTTGATGCGCACGGCGTCGAGGTTTTGCCAGTTCAACTGGATCGTTTTGGCATCAAGCGTGAAGTTGAAGCCTGGCTCGCGGGCGGCGAGTTCCCCTTGGCGCTGGCCGCGATCCGTTGCATCCGCAACCTTCGCTCCTTTGCCCTCGATTTCATCGAGTTGATTCCCCAGCGCGGCGAACGCATTGCGCCACCGGTCCACCGGATGCCCGGCGTATTGGACCGCAATGGCCCGTGCCTTTTGCGGTTCCTCCCCGCACAAGTCGAGATACGCCGCGCAGTAGTCATACTGCAGCTTCGTCGCAATCCTGTCCCGGTCGACCTGGGCGAAGTTGGCGAGCGCTTCCTCGATGCGGTCCTGCAGCAGCATGTAGTAAATCACCGCCAATCGGTCCTCCGCGCTCAACGAATTGCGATAGCTGAGCGTCTTGAGGAACCGGTGGTACTGCTCGTGCAGGCGGGCGTTGACGATTTGCCGCCGCTGCCCGAGCGAATGAATCCGCGCGTTGACGAGTGGTTTGTATTCCAGGTGCTCGTAGTGATGCCGGGCCACGGGATCGATCGTCAACAGCGGGCTCGTGATCGGGCCGCCGCACTCCGTCACGATCGGCTCCGCGTGCACAAGGTACTGCCGGGCAATCGCGGCGACGTTGTGAAACAGGCCGTACGACCACAGCGTGCCGTGATACGCATGCCGTTCCTGTAAGAGTTGCACCGCTGCCGTGAAAAAGTCCTTATCGTGCATGCGAAACGCGATCTTCTCCAGGTCCAGGCTGTGCACGTTTTCTTTGCCAAGGAAGGCCAACACCTGTTCCCCGGTGCCGTTCTGCGAAACGTAGTCCCACGACTCGGTGTCGAGCCGGGTCGGCTTCTCGACCACATCGAATGTGAACGGCACGGCCGCCGCCACCAGCGTCTCGTTCTTCGCCACGTGCACTGGGAAGTGCACAAACCGCCCCGGCTTTGGAAAATAGAACAGATAGTCAATGGTTTGCGTCCGGTACGGTTCGAGGTCGAGCACCACCGCCCGCGTCGCTTGGCCGCTGGCAACCGGTACCGATCCGGCCGGCGTCTGCACGAGCGCTGTCAGCTTCTGCCGCGACGGCGTCGGGTTGGTGACCACCAGTTGGCAGCCGTACACCGTCTGCATGATAAACTCGCCGGTCACGAACTTGTCGAACCGTTCGCCGTTCTCTTCCCGGAATCGGTCGCCCTGCCGGTAGAAATTCTGACTCACGAGAATCTGCGTCTGCCCGGCGATCCCGGCTACCGACCGGACCTCCTCATGGAACGCAACGCCGGTCCCGGCGGCAGTGTACGTCATCCGGTTCCCATCGAACTTCACCTCCGGCTTCCCGGCCTCGAACGGCAGGTCGAGCACGGCCATGGCAAACATCATCTCCGTGAAATTGCGCGATGCATCCGCAAGATTGCGCGATACGAACGGCCCCTTCTCTTCGTGCCGGGCATAGTCCAGCCAGAATCCGCTCACCCCAATGAGCTGCGCCACTTGTTGCTGGATCGGCAGATGGTAGTAGTTATTCTCGGCCAACTCCATGGTCGGATCGAGCCGGCGATAGAGCTGCGGCACTGGCATCTGTTCGCGAGCGTTCCGGAAAAACTCCGCTGGTTTGTCCACTCCAAGCCCGGCCTTATTGTCCATTTCTTTCTTCGCTGCGTCTTTCTTGGAACTTTCCCCATCCCGCGCCATTCCTCCCGCCGGTTCCTTGCGCGCCCCAAGCGCACCCTTATCGTCTGACGCAGGGCGCGTGCCGAACTGAAAATCCCGGCCGGCATTGATCGTCTGCGACGCGGTGGCACCGCTCTTTGATTTTTCCAAAGCCTCCCTTTCCAGCTCCGTCTTCCGTTTTTCGAGACCCAGCGCATCACCCGCCGCCAGCGCGCTCCCCTGAATCGCCGTCTCGAACAGCGTCCGCGCGCGATCGCTGTTCGGCGGCACCAGCCGCACAAGATCCTGCACATACCGGGCCGTCTTTGCCGTCTCGCCCGGAAGCCGTTGCGCCAGCAGAATCCGCTCGATCGCATTCAGCCGGCCGAACTGCCACGGTTGCACGAACTCTTGCAGGTCCTCTTCCAAAAGCCACCGGTCCAGGAATGTCTTGTCCTTTTTGTTCGCAAGATACGGCCTAACTAGCTCCTTGAAAAACCCCGCGTCCTTCTTTGCCAGGAAGAAGTTCAACTCGTGGCAGGCATACTTCGAATACAGCGTCCGCTTCTCCTCCGGCTTTAACTTCGGCCACGTCAGCACAAACGCAAATTCCGCAAGCTTCGGATCGCGAGACAAAGTCGCGTACAGCGTGTAGACCTTCGGCAGGCTGTCGTACACTTCGAACCGACCGCCCGCAATGTCGGCCAGCACCAATTGTTGCGCCTTCCCTAGCATGCTGACTTGCTTCTGCTGTGTGTAGTGGTTGCGCGGATCCAGGCCGGCGTGAAGCCGCAGGTCCAGCACCTTCGCCGGTTGCTCCGACAGCGTTATCGACCGGTAGGTGGTGTTGAGCGGGTCAACCGCCACCACATGGACCATCGCATGCGGACCGATTTCCTTCCGGCTAAGCTTCACGATCCCCTCCTTGTCCGGCACGAGGTTGATGCGCACGGCCGAAGCATCCGCAAGGAAGTCGAGATTGGCGAAATCGCCACCGCCAGGAGCCGGCTTGGTTGCGATCTGGCTATCGGCCAATGGACTGCTCGGCGTGGCAGCTCCCGGCGCGGCTTTGAAGTCTTCGCCTCCCTGCGCTAACTGCTCCGTGGTTTCCGTCGATCGGACCTCCCACGGGTTCAAAAGAAATGCCGGCCGCTCCAGCATGTTCCCCGCATATTTCTTCTGGTGCTTGCGATCGAGAATGTAGCGGTACTCGTCGCCGATGTTCCGGCCGGAAACGTAAACCGATTCCGCGTGCGCGGGGAACACTCCCTGCAACTCCGCATCCCGCACCTTGCCCAGGTCCCCAAACGCCGAGAACGCGGGCTGGTAACGCGTGGCGAAGACATGGACGCGCGTAAACGGCGTCACATCGCGCAGCTGAATCGTGACGGTATCCGCATCCGTCGTAATACCGGAAACCTGCACCGGCTTGAGCGCGGGCAGCTCCAATTGCCGCAACTGGCCGAGTACATGCCCATCCACGACCGTCCCCTCAACGACTCGGATGGCAATGCGCTCACCCGTGCGTTTCTGCCAGAGCTCGTAATCGCCGGCTGCCAGTCCGCGGAGTTCGAGCAGGCCGTCGCGTATGGCGAGGGCCTCGAAGCGATCATTCCGGATCACGCCGCCTTCCATCTCAAAGAGCGCGAGCTCCTCCCGCGCCGGCACTGCCGCCGTACCGAGATACGGCAGCGTAATCGCGTCACCGGCCCGCGCATGCACGACCTGCCGGTAAGTGTGCCGGTCATTCGGTAGTGCCCAGGTATGCGCGGTCCCCTCCGGCCCGGTCGCAGTCACGTTCACAATGTCCGGAAGCGCTCCGAGCAAGACCCGGCCTGCCGCATTCGTCTTGAGGGTCGCCCGCACCGGCTCGCGAAAGTCACGGTGCTTGAGCGCCAGTTGCACGGGCCGGTCCGGCTTCGGCTCACCGGTTCGTCCGAGCATTTCCAACACGTAATCCGCGCCGAACTTCGCCAGATGTAAGTCCTCAATCTTCTCGGTCTTTGTAATCCCATTCAGTCCGAACGTTTCCCCGGCCGCCAGATCGATTGACTTGTTTCCGCTCAGGCTTTTCACCTTGGCCTGCAATGCGATGTTGAGGGACGCCAACCGAGGCGGAACGCGAAATTCATGTACCGACTCCCGGTCTTCAAACAGCTTGAAGTCCGGCACCTCCGTCGAAGTCGCGATGCCGTCCTGGTCGGTACTGATAAGTCGCAAGCGGACCTCTTCCAACAGCTTCAGCGAAACCGGAGCGCCGTTCAGTTTCAGACCCGGACGAATGAGCACCGCCGCGACTCTTTGCGCCGGCAGCGCCTCGCGGTCGACATGGATGCCGGCCGTCAGGCTGTAGCTCTCGGCCTGATGGTTGAGAAAGTCGAGGCACGCGAAGTCGCCCTTGCTCAAAACAATTGGCTGCCGTCCGGGACTCGTACTGAACGGGACGGTAATCGTGCCGTCCGCCTCGGCCAGGTATTCATGGCCGCCCAGCCACACCGTCACGCCCTTGACCTGCCGGTTGGCTTCATCGACCACCGTAATTCTCTGGCCCGCCGTCCCGGTAGTCACCAGCGGCCGCAGCCGGCCCTTGCGCACGAGCGCCCTGCTGCTCTTTCCGCCGCCGATGAAATCGATCACGTACGCCCCCGGCTTATTCAGTTGCGGGAACTCAAACCTGCGCGCCACCTGGCGCAGCGGCGGCTCGCTGTAGGCGTGGCTTTGCTCCGCATTCGCCACGAGTCCGTCCAGGTTGATATCCGTTTCCGCCTCGCGCTTCTGAGTGCGATAGAAGTTCAGCGTGTTGATTTCGAACACCTTTACGATGAGCGTCGGCACGTTTTTGATTGCCAGGTCCAGGACTACCGGCTCATCGGCACCAAACGAGGTTTTGTTGGTCGGGGCGAAATCGATGTCGATCCGATCCTTCAATTGGCGAAATGCCTCCGGCGTCAATTGTGAGGCCCACTGTTCCGCATCGCCGAGGCCGTATTCGATCTTCGTCTCGGCGAAAAGGTGCTTCAGGTAAACGTCATTGATATAGGGCTCAAATTCCTTCGGCGTTTCCGCAGTCAAGAGAAAATGCTTGAGGTAGCTGCGCACCACAGGCTCATCGGCGCCGACTACCGGCAGCAACGTCACCCCGGTGAAATTCGCGCTCAGATCGGCCGGGTACCGGCGCGATTCGTCCGCCTCGATCAACGCCTTGGCCATGTACGGCTGTTGCCGCGGCAGCTTTAGGTACTCCAAAAGCAGGTCCTTGTCGTGAACCCCCCGCGCGCGATCCAGCACCAACCGGTGATAAAGAACATGGGCTTTCAGCGTGTTGTGCACCGGACCGAGCTGCCGCACGAAACCCAAGAGCCGGTCCAGATAGGCCCGCGCGAGCGTTGGATTCCGCCGCCAGTCCTCATCAGCGCCCGGGTGCAGTTTCGCTATCCACGTCTGTACCAGGGCCATTTGGTTGAGCAATGCCGGCCGCAGCTTGACCAGTTCCTCGAGTTGCGCCAGCGTCATCTGCCGGTGGATTGCGAATGCTCCGAACTCCGCCGGATGTTGCGCCGTAAGATCTTCGGCCACGAGGCGCGCCAGCGCGGCGACATCGGGCCTCTGCAGCCGCTGCAGTAGATTCCGCCGCCGCTCCCAATCCAGGTTCTCGGTTGCCAGCCAATCGAGCGCTGCATCCTCGAAATTGTCCAGGTTCTTCCAACGCGCAAACGCATCGGCCTTCAATGTCGCCCGCGCGATCAGCTTTGGATCGAGCACGGTCGGGAGATTCGGCGACGCGCCGACGATCGCTTTCTGGTGATCGAATCGCAGCCCCAGCCGGTTCCGCAAATACCCCAGCGACTGCTGCGGATTCCGCTCGTAGGTCAAGAAAGCGTGCCGGGTCTGGATCTCCGTCAGCCGCGGCGTCTGCTTAAAGCGTTCGAGCCACGGCCGCATGAGCGCCTCCGCCTTCTCAAACTGCTCCGTGTTCAAATAGTGCAGGCAGTGATAGTAATAATAATCCTCCGTGCCGGGGATCAGTTGCCGCAGGCTCTCGCTACGGTCCTTGGCCAGCGCGAAGTCCTCGACGAACCCCACATCGGCAGCCGCGGCAGCCGACACCCAAACAATCGCCCACGCCACACCCATCGTGACTCGTTTCATCGTAGGACCTCCAAAAGGCCGAAATCCAATCTGCCGACGCGGCAGCGCTCTCGGCGGACGCATCGCGCCGATCTACCTTCCAACATCCTACAAAAAGACGAGTTTAAGCCCTGCCGAGATTTGGTGCCTGCAGCCCTCTCGCTCCGCGAAAAGTCAGCGCTTGCCCGGTATTGCCGAAATCGCAGGCAAAAAAAATCCCGCTCCGGCTACCCAAGGGCTCGCTTACTATCTCAGGTCGTCGGCAGCGGGATGAAGTAGCTCCGCAAAGAAGCCCTCTCGCTCCGCGAGAGGTCTGCCCTATTTCCGTTCCCCCGCGCTTATCAAACGATTTCTCTTTCAGCCTGGTACCAAAAGTCATTGGCACGTCCGGCCGGGAATCCGGCTGCTTCCGCCAGGTAATAAGCCCGGATGCGAATGCGCTCTTCCCTCGACGCGGTCTGAGAAGAATCTCTCATTGAAGAAATGGACGTTGCGAACGTTCCAAAACGTCCGCGGGCATGCGTCTGGACGGGCGTCTGCTTGGTGGCTTGCGTAGCCATGTCTCGTGGTCCTTTCCAGGCTGTTATAGCCTCTCTGAATGTTTGGCGAGTCCCAAATACAAGGATCTATTTTGAAAAACGGTCTTGGAAAAAGAAAGGAAAACTTGCCCATTTTACTCCTGCTTTTTGCCAGGGTAGATCCTTCCTTCCACTACAATGAGGAAAAACCCTAATTTCGGCAAAACTGCTTGTAGCCCTCTCGCTCCGCGAGAGAAGGGCTCATTCGCTCTCATCGATGCCCGCCCAAAGGAGTCATGCATGCAACTGTGCAAAGTCCAAACAAAAACCGGCGAAGTTCGCACTGCGGTTCTGGCGGGCGGCCGCGTTCACCTCTTGGGGACGGGACATTCTTCGACCCCGCTTTTCCTTTGCGACATCCTTCATGCGGAAAATCCTTCCGCTACGGCGAGCGAATTGCTGCCCACGGCAACCGATTCCGAGCCTTCGGAGTCATTTATTTTTTTGCCCCCCATCGACCACCAGGAAGTCTGGGCCGCGGGCGTCACCTACAAGCGCAGCCGGGAGGCTCGCGAACGCGAATCGGTCGGTGCCGCCCGATTCTACGATCTGGTATATAGTGCCGCACGCCCGGAACTCTTTTTCAAGGCCACTGCCCGGCGCGTAGTCGGTCCCGGCAGCCCCATCCGCATTCGCCACGATAGTACATGGACTGTACCCGAACCCGAGCTGGCCCTGGTGATTTCGCCGCGCATGCAGATGGTCGGCTACACCATCGGCAACGACATGAGCGCCCGCGACATCGAGGGAGAAAACCCGCTCTACCTGCCCCAGGCCAAACTCTATGACGAGTCGTGTTCCCTCGGCCCGGCTGTCACTCTTGCCGCCGACATGCCGCCTCCGGATCAGGTCGCCATCCACTTGACCATCGAGCGAAACGAACGCAACGTCTTCGAAGGATCAACCCGCTTGAGCGAAATGGCTCGCTCGTTTCCGGACTTGCTCGCCTGGCTCGGCAAGGATAACAGCTTCCCGCATGGCGTGATCCTGCTCACCGGCACCGGAATTGTCCCCCCGGACACCTTTTCCTTGGCTTCCGGCGATACCGTTTCCATCGATATTACCAGTATTGGCCGGCTAACCAACAAGGTCGTGCAAAACTGATGGGCAAACCTTTCCCACATTGCAAAGTTTTCCTACGATCTCTTTTCACTTGCCCTTCCTTCCGATCGGAACCTCTGCAATCCCTGCCCCGACCACGCCGAAATTACCAATGACCGAGTCGGTCATGGAGGACGCAATCATGCGCGGCATCTCGATAATTACTTTGACTATGTTCGTCGGCATTGCTCCCGCTCAGGAACTCAAATGGCAACCGGTGAACCCCCCGCCTTCAAGGCCGGCGGTTACCCTCGGAAGACCGGTAGCTGCCTCTCAGGCACTGACTTCCGTCTCTTCCGACTCGCAATTGACGCCCGCTTCCTACGCGCCGGCCATCCTCGCCGCGCCCCAACCGGTCATTCGCGCCCAGGCGCCCGATCCGATTGGAACTACCACGCCCCTTCCGGGCCCGGCCTCGCCCGCTTTGCCCACCATTCCGCGCACCAGCAATGAACCATTTAATTGCGGCATGGTCAACGAACCCCCCGGCACCAGTCACCCCATCCTGGATGGGATCAACAATTTCTTCGGCGGCTGCAAAAATTGGCTTGGCGGCATTTACCCCGGTGGTGCGGGAGGCCGCAATCCATTCGAAAGCGATCACGGCTTTGATGTCTTCATCTCGCCCGTCTCCAATCCGTTTTTGTTCGAAGATCCCCGATCCCTGACGGAAGTCCGCCCCATTTTCATGTACCAGGGGACTCCGACCAGCAACCCCGTGTTTCACGGCGGCGACATCGAATACTTCGGTGTCCAGGCGCGCCTCGCCTTTACGGAACGCCTCTCCTTGGTGATCAACGAGTTCGGCATCATCTGGACCGAACCGCACAACCCAACCAACGGCATCGCCGCCCATGCCGGCTGGTCCGAACTCCGCATCGGCCCGAAATACACCTTCTATCGCTGCGAACAATCGGGCACCATCGCCGCCGCCGGCATGAACTTCGATATTCCCATCGGCCCCGCCAAGGTCGCACAGAACACGGGGAATTTATCTCTGGAACCGTACGTCAGCTTCGGCCAGAATTTCTGGAGGACCAACTACGGCAGCCTCAATTTTCTGACTACCGTTGGCTTCTCGGTCGGTGTGGACAACCAGCGCTCCGATTTCCTTTTCGCGAGCTTGCACCTCGACTACGATGTTGCCAACCTGCACAAATTCTATCCCTTCCTCGATCTCAATTTGTTCGCCTACACCGCTTCCGGCAAGGCCCGGTCGTTGGGGTTCGAAGGCCGCGACTTGTTTAACTTCGGTTCCACCGGCGTCAGCGGCAACGATAACCTCAGCATGGCGACCGGCCTCCGCTATAAATACACCGAAAATATTCAAACCGGCTTCGGCATCGAATTTCCACTCAACGGCCGCAAGGACCTCCTCGACTACCGAATCAATCTGGACCTGATCTTCCGATTCTAGTTGAAAGGTTCTATCAGGAACCCGTTGCCAGATGACTGTCTTCGCAAGTTCCTGGTAAAATAACCGGAAACGAATGTCACTACGCAACCTCCCAATTGCCATCACGTTATGACAGATCGTTTCCGAACCACTCGGACACCCCCCCAAAACGATGCACCTGTACGAGGGCCCCCTGCCGGTTCATCCGGCAGGAGCGCAAGTTTGAGTAGCTAAGCAGCGCGCAGACCCGAGAGCGCCCGCTGCCAGTTCGCCCGGCAGGAGGGCAAGTTTGAGTAGCTAAGCGGAGTACAAACCTGAGAGAGCGCCCCCTGCCGGTTCACCCGGCAGGAGCGCAAGTTCGAGTAACAACCAAAATCCGACTCTTCCCATAACGCACGCCACGCGGTTACAATCTCTTCTGAAAAAAATACGTTTCGTCCACCACCCCCCCGGCTCCCGTGGACGTAATTGCAAACCCCGGACGTATCGACCTCGCTTGCGACGTTTTCCCGAACCATTTATGAGATCGCTACTTATGACTTCCTAAAAACCGCCTCTCCGCTGCGACGTATTCCACCCGCCATGGACGTATTCTTCTCTTTGCATTTTGCATTTTTCATTTTGCATTTGCTTGACACGTTACTTCTTCCGTTTCAGCTCCGGCAGTGGCATCCGCACGCTCAGATCGTCCCCGGGCGGATCGTCGTCGGACGCGCGCCCCCCATCGTCAATGCCGTTGACCCCAATGCTATACAACAAGTAGCCCTTCTCCGTGAGGCGGTAGATGAGCGCCCTACCGGAAAAGAGGTCATCCGGAACCGTCGCCAGGTACCTTGGGGCCAGATCCTCCAGCTTAGCCGGATAGCGGCCGTGGTCACGGTAGTAGCCATCTAGGCCGAAAGCGACATGCACGTTCCGCTGTACCTGCGCGCGCCGGTCGTCGGCGTTCTGCACATTACCCGTCGCAGGCATCATCACGCAGATAACGAAGTCGCCGATAACCTTACCTGCCATCTTGTCAGGTCGCTCCATTCCCAGAAGTAGCTTGGCAACAGTTGCTTCCCCCGCGGCATCCAGCTTCAACGCCTCGAAATCTTTCTCGAGCTGGTCAATCGCCTTCTGCCGGTCTGCCCGCTCCTTGTGGCGCATAGCGGTGGCCAGCTTGTCATACCAGCGGTTGCTGTTGCGAAACGCAGGTTCCCAGTCAATTCTTTCTAATTCCTTTACCTGCTCCGCTGTCGGCTTCTTGCCTTGCCCGCCGGCCAGGCCCTCCAGCATGCCGGTGCCGCGGCGGCGGACGAGCTGCAACGAGTCGAGAAACAGAAAGCGCTCGCCGACATCGATCTTGTCGGCTATCGGTGGCATCTCCGGCAGCCCTCGCAGGTCTTTTAGGCGGTCCTGAACCTGTCTTGATGTAAGTTGGGCGCGCTCCAGATACGCCAGTTCAGCATTGCTTGCGATTTGGTCAATTGCGATGCCGACCAGACCTTCGATGAGCGTCCCGCCCCGCGCGATGAGCCGGCCGAGGCGTTGGCAGGCAAGCAGGTCCTGCCAGGCTTCGTCGAACTTGCCCTCTCCGACCCGCAGCAGGGCACGGGCGGCCAAAGCTCTGGCCGCTTCCCGGGACATCGGGATGCCCGAAAGTAAAGCGCCGAGCAACGAACCGGGCTCGTTCTTACTCCGCGGCGCGATGAGCGGGTTAAAGTAATCCGGCCGCTTGGTCGCTTCGACGACCACGGCCAGCGGCTTCTCGTTCGCCGTCAACCACGCGGCAATGTGCGGATAGTCCTTCGGCGCCCACGGCCGCTGGCTGGCCCAGCTCAGCTGGTCAGAAATCGTGTCGAACGCCGCAGGATCGAGTTTGAGCTGTTCCTTCATGTATGCTTGCAGCCCGATGAAATACTCTCCGCGCATCGGCGGCTCCTCGATCCCCAGCCGTTTGAAGTACTCGGCAGGCATCCGCGCGCCGCCCTCCGGTGTCGGCCCGAGCGCCTTCCACAGCAGCACGTTCGCGTTCTTCTCCAGCGTGATCCCCTTGCCCAGCCAGTCGTTCAGCGCCGCCTCGTAGTCAACATACCCCTCTTTGTCGAGCGGCCCCGTGACATACGTCGTCTCCTTGCCAAGCGGCAACTTCGGGGTGGGCTTGTCCTCCGCTGGCAGCAGGCAGAGCAAGATGAATGCCGTGTCGATCAAGTTCATGGTGTCACATCCTATCCGTTTTAATGACTGATGCTCAAAGACTTGAATCGGCTCACGCAACTCGTGATCGCGATTTCCGTCGGCAACCGCTCGATGCTCGACGCCCCGAAGAAACCGGCGATGCCTCGTGTATGTTCGAAAATGTAGGCGGCATCCTCCGGTTCCGAAATCGGTCCGCCATGGCACAGGACAATGATGTCGGGATTCACCCCCTTAGCGGCATCGTGCAACGCTTGAACCCGTTTCGCCGCCTCTTCCAGGGTCATGGCCGAGCTCGCGCCGATACTCCCCTTGGTGGTCAGTCCCATGTGGGGAATCAGCATATCGGCACCCACCTTGGCCATGGCCCGCGCTTCCCCTTCGGTAAACACATACGGGCAGGTCAGCAAATCGAATTCCCGCGCCTGGCGAATCATGTCCACCTCCAGGCTGTAACCCATGCCGGTTTCCTCCAGCCCCTGCCGGAATTTGCCGTCGATGAGGCCGACCGTCGGAAAATTTTGCACGCCGGTGAATCCCGCCGCCTTTACTTCCTGCAAGAACCGCTTCATGATCCGAAACGGATCGGTGCCGCATACTCCTGCCAGCACCGGCGTCTTCTGCACCACGGGAAGGACTTCGCGGGCCATGTCCATGACGATTTGATTCGCATCGCCGTATGGCATCATCCCGCTCAGGCTGCCCCGCCCGGCCATGCGAAATCGTCCCGAGTTATAAATAATGAGAAGATCCGCCCCGCCGGCTTCGGCGCATTTGGCGCTGATCCCCGTGCCGGCGCCCCCGCCGATTATCGGTTTACCCGCTTGTATCTGATTCCGCAGCCGTTCCAGGCATTGATCTCGTAGCGAAAAAGCCATTGAGCTGCTCCTTTGCGGATTGCCGGTCAACTCCCTATATGGGAATATAGCGGTGTTCGACATACTCGCAATGGCGGAGGTGGCGTATGGCAGTTGTTCTGATCGGCACCCTGGACACGAAGGGAGCGGAAATCCAATTCGTTCGGGATTTGTTGCATCAATCCGGTCTCGATACCCTTGTCATCGATGCCGGCGTCCTGCAACCGCCCGCTTTTCCTCCGGACATACCCCGTGAAACGGTCTTTGTAGCGGCCGGCACGACTTTGACCGCCGTGCAACAGTCCGGCGATCGCGGGCAAGCTATCGCAGCTGCCACACGGGGGGTCGCCAAAATCGTTAACGAATTGGCCGAGCGCGGACGCATCGATGGCATTCTCAGCCTCGGGGGTTCGGCCGGCACAGCGATTGGCACCGCCGCAATGCGCGAATTACCTTTCGGCATTCCCAAACTCATGGTCAGTACCCTCGCCAGCGGCCAGGTCCGGCAATATGTCGGCGTTCGCGATGTCGTGATGATGCCCTCCGTAGTCGATATCAGCGGCATCAATCGCATCAGCCGCACCGTTCTCACCAACGCCGCCCGCGCCATGATCGGCATGGCCCGCAAGCCCGATTCCGTTCTGACCGATCCGGAACTCAAGCCCATTATCACGGCCACGATGTTCGGCGTCACGACACCTTGCGTCGAAGCCGCCCGCGCTTTACTGGAATCCGAAGGTTTTGAAATGTTGGTCTTCCACGCCACCGGCTCCGGCGGCATGACCATGGAATCGTTCATTCGCGACGGCCTCGTTACCGGCGTGCTCGACATCACCACCACCGAACTGGCCGATGAACTTGTCGGCGGCGTTCTCAGCGCTGGCAAAGACCGCCTGACCGCGGCGGCTCTGAAGGGAGTGCCGCAAGTCATCTCCGTTGGCGCGCTCGACATGGTCAACTTCGGCCCTCCGGACACCGTTCCGGAAAAATTTCGCACTCGGCGTTTCTACCAGCACAATCCTTCCGTTACCCTCATGCGTACCACCCCGGAGGAAAACGATTCCCTCGGCAAGGAAATCGCCGAAAAAGCCAGCGCTGCCAGCGGCCCGACCGCCGTGCTGGTGCCCCGGCGCGGCATTTCCGCCATCGACGCCGAGGGAAAACCGTTCTGGTGGCCGGCTGCCGATAAAGCTTTATTTCAAAGTCTGCGCAACTGGATGAGTCCCGCCGTCGAATTGATCGAGTTGGATCTGCACATCAACGATCGCGCATTCGCGGAAACAGCGGTGGAAACGCTCTTGCGCTTTGTGCACGCCACTGCAGCACCGTAGCCCTCTCGCGCCGCGAGAGGTGGTTCCGCCTCAGGAAAAACCCGAGTACGAAGCAAAACAATGATCCGTTTCCCATAACCGGACCTCGACGACGGGAAAACCTTGCGCTGCGGTGTACTCGTAAATCAAACGCGCGATGTTTTCCGCCGTGGGATTTACTTTCATCACGTAAACCGGCTCTCCTTGTTGCTGCAAAAACGGCAATACCGGGTCACTTTCGTGCAAGAGCATGCGGTGATCGAGCGTTGTTTCGATCCACTGCGTCACCACGTCCTTGATTCGCGAAAAATCCAAAACCATGCCCAGAGAATCCAATTGCTCGGTCTCGAGCGCGATGACGGCACGGCCGTTGTGGCCGTGTAGATGCCGGCACTTGCCGTCATAGTTCAGCAAGCGGTGGCCGTAACAAAAGCAAATTTCCCGGGTCACGCGGTACATAGATTCCCCGAACAATCGTCGGCCTTTTTTTCATGAATTCACTATTTTACGGAACAGGCAACAGGCTGTCCGGCTTGCCATTCTGACCCTCGACCCCTAACTCCTCACCCCTATCGTCCCCTGCGCGTTGACGATGGGACCGATGGCATCCTAAGATGACGCCAAACGCCTGATGGCGCTTGCCGAGTGAGGATGGCTATGCCGATACTGGCAGATTTTGACGAGATTTGTCAACGGAACGAACCCCTTGCTCCCTACACCTTTCTCAAGTTAGGCGGACCCGCCGAGGTATTGGTGCAGCCACGATCGCAAGAAGAACTGGCAGCCGTCGTGCGCCACTGTTATGAGCAGAACATTCCCCTCCATATTCTCGGTGGCGGATGCAACATCCTCATTCGTGATGAGGGCATCCGGGGTGCAGTCCTGCGCATGAGCGATCCGGCTTTCCAGCAGATCACGGTGGCCGGTAATCGGGTTCGCGCGGGCGCCGGGGCTCCGCTGTCCGCCTTGATCTCGCATTCCGCCCGGCATTCCCTGGCCGGACTGGAAGTCCTGGTCGGCATCCAGGGCACGGTCGGCGGAGCTTTGCGCTGCAACGCCGGCGATCGCGCCGGCGAAATCGGACAGTTCGTTCACTCTGTCGATGTCCTCGATGACAAGGGAGAAATGCAGTCTCGGGAACGCGACGAACTGCGCTTTGCCTACCGCTGGAGTAACCTCGATGATCCCGTCTTACTGGCGGCGGAATTTGAACTGGACCATGATAACCCCGATGCCATTGTCAAAAGAATGCGCAAGACGTGGATTCAACGCAAGGCCAACCAGCCGTTCAGCTTCCAGGCCCACGGTCGTATGTTTAAGAATCCCCGCGGAATGAGCGCCGCCACGCTGATCGAACAAGCGGGCCTGACCCAAACCAAGGTGGGCGGCGCGGAGATCAGCGAACGCAATGCCAACTCGCTTTTGGTTCACCCGGGCGCGAGTTGTCGGGATGTCTTGCGGCTCTTGGATCTGGTTCGCAGCCGCGTCAAGGAACGCTCGGGCGTGGAATTGGAATTGGATATCACCATCTGGTAATGCGAATCAAAAAACTCCCCAAGGATGGCGGCACAAAACCCGGAGCCCCGGCTTTGCGCGAAGCCGGACTTCGGCGCTTCCGCTCCTGGATCATCCCGCTTGGCGTCGCGGCTCTCGTTGCAGGTATTTTGCTGGTGGGCATTGTGTTGCTGGGCCGGGCAACTCGCGACGACCTTCGCAACCAGGAGCGCTTTTTGGTGGATTTTGCCGCCATCGCTTGTGATGTGCCCCAGGCGATGAATCGCTCCGATTTCCTGTCCGAGGTGCAGTATTTGGCCGGCATGCCCTCCAAATTGCCCATCCTCGATCCGGAAATCGGTGAACGGCTTTCTCGGGCGTTTGCCATGCATCCGTGGGTGGACAAAGTAGAAGAGATTCAAATTACCTCATCGCAAACGGTCCGAGCTCGCTTGGCCTTTCGCACTCCCGTCCTGGGAGTGCTTCACGACGGCCAGGTTCGCGCCGTCGATCGGCATGGCATCTTGTTGCCATCCTCCGCGCTTACAGAAGGATTGCCGATCTTTGCCGGACACGCAAAAACTCCCCAGGGTCCGGCCGGCACTCCCTGGGGAGATGCTGCCGTTGAAAAAGCCGCCGCCCAAACCGCTCTTCGCAACCGGCCCCATTAGTAGCCCTAACACTCCGTGTGAGCTACAGCACCCCACCAGGCGGCGAGACAACTTTAATGAAGCGGGCGGCAGACATGGAGCCACGACGGTGCTAAGTCCTCCCGCGGCTCGCACTTGCGCCACCATGCATGCGATTGAGCGCTTCCTCGGGAGGTACGGCCTCTAGCCCTCACACTCCGTGTGAGGTTACGCCCATTCCTCACGATCGTCCCTTGCCCGTTTCCGATGGTTGCGTCGCCGGTGCCGGACCACCGGCCTTCGGCGCGAACATCATCGTGTTCAGCAACTTCACTCCCAGTACCAAAGCGATGCTGCATGCCAGGATTATCAATCCCAGGCGTAACGTCTGCGTAATGCTGCGCCGCGCGAAAAGGCGATCGAGTTCCTGCTGATCGCCGGATTCCGCCGCGAATTGCAGGCCCATTTCATAGCGCCCTTCCGGATAATCGCCTGCCTGCTCCTCAGTGAGATAGCGAGCGAATTCTTCTCCCCTGGCCCGGGGAACGATCACGACATCAAATTGCAGTGCATTACTGAAGGCAAATGTAGCCGGCCAGAGTTTGCAGCGGCTGCTGGTCGGCAGTAGCAACCACAAGTTGCGCACGATTTCCGGGTCCGGAACCGAGCGTTCAAAAACTAGCCGGCCGCCGTCCACCAGCGCCTGGGCCCCTCCCAACAGCGTCGCGGATTGCGAGATGCCGTGGCCCGAAGAATCATCCGCCGGACGCAGAAGTCGCTTGATCTCTTCGACTTTCCGATTGGGCAATCGTTCAAAGGGCCACGAAAGTGCGAGCAAGGGATCTTTATCCTGCCAGCGCGGCGGAAATCGATCCGCCACTACAAACGGATCGCCGATCCATTCCTCATAAAACAGCCTCGGAATAATCAACAAACGAAAACCAGTTGAACCCGGCGACTTGGTTCCGCCAGTTCCTAAATCGCAAACTTGAACCACCGCCACTTGATCTCTAGTTAGCCGATGGGCAAAGACACTGGTCGGGCATTCCATCCCCGCCGAAGGACTTCCAAATCCATCGCAAAGACGTTGCGTATCCGGACACCATTCTTCCCGAAATCCCGGGGAACGCGACCTGAACTGCCCCGAGCCGTTTCCTTCGCGCACAAAAACCGCTTGTTCAATAGCCGTCTCGCTCATAACCTTTACTCAATATGCGCTCCAACATCAAATGGGTAGTACGTCGGGCTTCCAGCCCGACCCCCCATTAAGTGGGCTAATTTCCTCAGCAACCACACGAAAGGAAATCCCATGCGAAATCGTGGATGTTTTTTCGGCCTCCTGTTCTGTGTAATCTGCGGATCGGTTCATGCGCAAGACCCCAAATCCGCCGTTCGCATCGATCGTGATTTGGTCTACGGCAAGGGTGGCGACACCGACTTGAAGCTCGATTTGGCCATGCCCAAAGAAGGCAACGGTCCGTTTCCGGCGGTGGTCTTTATTCATGGTGGTGGCTGGCAAGGAGGCAACCGGCAACAACTATCGAAAACCATCGAAGCCTTCGCTGGCCGGGGCTACGTGGCAGTCACCATCAGTTATCGCCTTTCCCAGGTAGCCAAATTTCCCGCCCAGATTGAAGATTGCAAGGCGGCCGTCCGCTGGCTCCGGGCCAATGCCGCCAAGTACAAACTGAACCCCGACCGCCTTGGCGTGGTCGGTTTCTCCGCCGGGGCTCACCTAGCCTGCCTCTTGGGAACCACGCACAAAAATGACGGGCTGGAAGGCGCCGGCGGCAACCCGGACCAGTCAAGCCGCGTTCAAGCGGTCGTCAGTTTCTTCGGTCCCACCGATTTTACCACCAAGACCTGGACCGAGGATCTGGAAAATACAATTCTGGTTCCACTGCTGGGAGCTCCCTTCGCCGAAAAACCGGAGTTGTATAAGAAAGTTTCTCCGATCACCTATATATCCAGGGACGCTCCGCCGTTTTTGTTTTTCCACGGTACCAAGGATGAACTCGTCGACATTCGCCATTCCCGGCTCCTTGCGGAGAAATTGCAGGCCCTCGGCGTCGAGGCCAAGTTAATCGAAATGGAAGGCGAAGGCCATGGCTGGCAGGGCGAGAAAATGACCAAAACCATCGAGCAAACCTTGGCATTCTTTAATGAACGCTTAAGAAAATGACGGCAAACTTTTCAAAGGCGTCAGACCCTGTTGCCGCACAAAAGGCGAGGGGTGTGGAATGTGAGGCGTGGAGCGTGACCGAACCGTCGTCGCTCCACGCTCCACGCTCCACGCTCCACGGTCCACGCCCCACGCCCCACGGATGGCTGGGTTGGGCCGCATTTTTTATACTGGCAGCGTATCTATTGTTTTGCCATGGATGCCATGGAGATGAAGACAACGAGCTCTTGGCGCACGCCACTAATAGCGCGGCACCGGCATCGGCCTCGGTTGGGCAAATAACTCCAAACCCTTGAAGCGAGGGTCTTTGGACTCAAATCGATAACTCTTGGTCACTTTTTCGTGCATTATTTGCATCTTTGGATCGTCGGCAAGATCAAAGCCGCCTACCGTTACAATGCTGCTGGTTCGGGTATGCAAGACATAGGCTTCAAAACCTTGTTCGTGTAGTGCTTTGGCCAGGTTGTGGGCGGTCGCGGCGCTGGCATTCAACGATTCCCCGGGTTTCTTGCCGCCGAAGAGCTTCTCCATGAATCCGGTGGGAGCGTTCTGCGCTTGCAGCACAACATCTCCTTGAAATTCTTTTACCGCAAGGGTCCAGGGTTTGCGGCATTTCAATAAACTGTACGATTCATCGGCATTCAACTCTTTCCAGAACGGATCGGGTTTATCATCCGCTCGCGATATCGGAACGGTCGGATTGGGCAGGACCATGCTCTTGGAAAAAGTATTCACTGTTTTCATTTCCTCTTTGGGCTTTTGGCCCGTGCCGCTGGGATCGAAGGTAGCTTGCACAATCTTGTCCTGCGGAACCGACCGCGGTGGCGGCAATTTTTTGATCTTGGCGAGTTCCTTCGCGGCGCCGGCCATATCGGCAAATCCGCCGACGAAAACGGCAAATTCATCCTCGATGCGCACCCGTTTGACTGGCAAATGGATTTTCGAAGGATCGACACCGTTTTCTATAAGAGTTTGCTCCTGCTGGCGGCGTTTTAGGTCCAATTCTTCCTGCTGTTCGCGGCGGAGTTGTTCTCCGCGGTTGTATACATAGGCATGCAGGTGATATTGGTTCCGCAATTCCAGAACCAAATCGTGAGCCATCTTGGCGCCCACTTCTCCCCGGAAGCTGGCCACAAAAATCGTCCAGTTGCCCACTTGCGGGTTTATCACGTAAGGCTTGAGATCTACCGGACTTTGCGCTCGGCTCGAAACGCCAAGCGCCAACCCCACCAAAATGAAGAATTCCCGCTTCATGCAGCCTCCGTACGAGTCGCGGACAGACGATGAATCGGCTTGACTCATCCCTCATCCCTCATCCTTCATCCTCTTCGCCGCGGAACTATACCGGGAGTTTTTCAATTAGTCCAGAGGCCAATTGCTTCCGAGGGCTTCGTGTTGGTGACGGGTGACCGCGTCGATGCCCAGTTTGCCCAGTTTCAAGAGTCGATCCAGTTGACCGCGGCTGAAGGTGGCTTCCTCGCCGCTCCCCTGAACTTCGATGAATTGCCCGGCGCCGGTCATGACTAGGTTCAAATCAACATCGGCGTCCTTGTCCTCGTTGTAATCCAGATCGAGAAGCTCCAAATCGTTGCACAGGCCGACGCTCATCGCAGCTACGCTGCCCTTGATAATCGCCGCTGGCGGTCCGATTGTGGTTTTGTGCGCCATCAAGGCATCGGCCAGGGCAACGTACGCGCCATTGATGGAAGCGGTACGAGTACCGCCGTCGGCTTCCAAAACGTCGCAGTCGATCCAGAGTGTGTTTTCCCCCAGTTTTTCCAGGTCCACGACGGCGCGCAAACTTCGGCCGATTAACCGCTGGATTTCAACGCTCCGGCCGTCCACCTTCCCCGCTCGGTCGCGGGGCTTGCGCGTGCCGGTGCTCCCCGGCAGCATCGCGTACTCGGCCGTCAGCCAGCCTTTGCCGGTACCGACGAGAAACGGGGGAACGCCCTTTTCCACGCAACAGGTACACAGGACCGTGGTTCGTCCCATGTGGACGAGCACACTGCCCGCCGCCTGCCGCGTGTAGCGCCGGCGAAATTTGATGGGACGCAATTCATGCGGACCGCGGTTTTGGGAGCGCATCACTTATACCAGCAACCATTCCAACAAAGCCTTCTGCGCGTGCATGCGATTGCCCGCTTGCTGGAAGACGATACTGCGGTCGCTATCGAGGACATCGTTGGTGATTTCTTCGCCGCGATGGGCCGGCAGGCAATGCATGACCTTGGCGTGTTGGGGAGCCAGCCCCAGAAGCCTGCTGTTGACCTGGTAATCGGCGAATCGGTGCATTCGTTGTTCGTGCTCCGCTTCCTGCCCCATGCTCGTCCAGACATCGGTGTAAATGATGTCCGCCTGCGCGATGGCATGAGCGGGTTCGCCGTTGTGGATCGGTTCCTGCGCTGCAATATTCCGGCGGTAAGTTTCCAAGAACGCTTCGTCGAAGCCGTAACCGTCCGGTGCGGCCAGTATGAAATGGACCCCCAATTTGCCGCATGCGATCGCCAGCGACCGGGCCACGTTATTGCCGTCCCCGACGAAGACCAGGTTTCGTCCCTTTACCGCGCCGAATATTTCCTGGAGAGTAAACAGGTCGGCCAGTGCCTGGCAGGGATGATAATAGTCGGAAAGTCCGTTAATCACGGGACAGGACGAATGCTGCGCGAATTCCTCCACCGTTTGATGGTGAAAAGTCCGCAACACCACCCCGTCGACATACTGGCTCATGGTGCGCGCAAAATCCGGGACCGATTCGCGCGAGCCAAGGCCAACTTCGCTGCCGCCCAGAAAAACACTGGCGCCGCCAAGCTGCGCTATTGCGGTTTGGAAGCTGACCCGAGTCCGCAGGGACGGTTTCTCAAAGACCAGCCCGAGCACGCGGCCTTGCAGCGTCGGCTTGCGTTTGCCTTTTCTTTGATAATTCTTAAGGCGCGCCGTTTCCGTCAATAAATGGTTGATATCATCCCTGGTCAAATCCAAGAGATCCAGAAAGTGCCTCATGTTAACCTTTGAACCCCAATAAAACCTCTTCCAAAATATTGCAGCCTTCATCCAATTGCTCATCCGAAAGATTCATGGCCGGAAGCAATCGGATCACTGTCGTGTTCGTGCAGTTGACAAGCAAGCGCCGCTCCAGGCACCGAGCCACAATGGGCGTCCCCTCGATCGACAATTCGATACCGATCATAGCCCCCTTGATGCGAATTTGCTGAATCGCGGGGCAGCGCGATTGACAGGCTTGCAGCCGTTCCTGAAAGCGCTTGCCGATGTGTTGCGCTCGGGAAAGCAGGCCATCGGTTTCGATGGTCTCAATGACAGCCAGCGCCGCCCGGCAGGCGATGGGGTTTCCTCCGAAGGTCGCCGCGTGGGTGCCCGGTTTTAGTTTCTCCGCTAATTCCGGCCGGGCCACCAGAGCCCCACACGCCAGCCCTCCGGCCAGAGCTTTCGCCAGCGTCATGGCGTCCGGTTGAACCGCGTAATGCTGATGGGCGAACCAGCAGCCCGTCCGGCCCATCCCGGCTTGCACTTCATCGAAAATAAGTAACAATTTGTGCTTGTCGCACAATTCCCGAAGTCCTTCCAGGTAGCCGGCAGGCGACAGGTTCACTCCGCCCTCCCCTTGAATCGGCTCAACCAGGATGCCGCAGGTCTCAGAGTCGATCAAGCGGGAAGCGGCGCCGAGGTCTCCGAACGGAGCGTAACTGAAACCGGCCAGAAGCGGCTCGAAGCCCTGGTGATATTTCGGTTGACCCGTCGCGGTAAGAGCTCCCAGCGTTCGGCCGTGGAAACTGTTCATCATGCTGATGATTTTGTAACGTCCCGGTTTGCCGTTCAGCCGCGCCAGTTTGATCGCGGCTTCCACTGCCTCGGTGCCGCTGTTGCAGAAAAAGCACTGCCCGCCCCACCCCGTCCGGTCGCTCAGGGCTTGGGCCAATAACCCCTGCGCCTGCGTGTACCAGGTATTTGGAACGTGAATCAGCCGCGCTACTTGCTCCTGTACCGCCTCCACCACGCGCCCCGGACAATGTCCCAACAAATCACAACCCCAGCCAGGAAAGAAATCCAGGTAGCGGTTCCCTTCCGCGTCCCAAACGTAGGATCCTTCGCCGCGCACCAGGCACACGGGATAGCGCGTGTAATTGCCGATCACATATTTTTGGAATAGCTCGATTATTTGGGGCGTCGGGTGTGAGGCGTCGGCCGATTCGGCCCACGCTCCACGCTCCACGCTCCACGCATCACAATCATTACTCATCGCGAATTTCCGTCCCCACACCCTTGTCGGTGTAGATTTCGAGAAGCAACGAATGCCTTATTCGCCCGTCAATCATATGGACCTGGCGCACCCCCGCTTGCAAACTTTCCAGGCACGCTTCTACCTTGGGGATCATCCCGGCATCGATGATGCCTCGGGCCATAAGTTCCCGGCATTGCGCCGGATTCAATTTCCGCAGCAGCGACGTTTCGTCGGAGCGATCGCGAAGAATGCCGGGCGTATCGGTCAGAAAAACCAGCTTTTCCGCCTTCACTTGAGCGGCCACGGCCGCCCCCGCCGTGTCCGCATTGATGTTCAACCAGTTCCGCTCAGTATCCCAGGCAAGCGATGGAATGACCGGAACGACACCGGCAGCGCAAAAGCGATCGATCAATTCGCGATCCACGCGCGTCACGCGGCCGACTCGTCCCAAATCCACGCATTTGCCGTCCTCCCCCCGCAATTGCAGTTTCTCTCCAAACAGGCATTGCAGCGTTCCGGAATGCAGTCCCACTGCCCGGCTTCCGAAGCCGCACAATTGCTCGACGATGCTCGTGTTCACTTGCTCGAGCAGTACCTGAACGACAACAGCCAAGGTCTGCTCGTCGGTATACCGGCGGCCTTTGATCTTGCGCGGCTCCAAGCCCAACGCGTCCATGGCCCGATCGATCGGCTTGCCCCCACCGTGCACGAGGATGGGCCGTAGTCCCACCGTCGCCATGAATACCACATCTTGCAAAGTCCTCGACAAATTCTCGCCGTCCATGACACTACCGCCCAGTTTAATCACCGTTAGTCGATCGCGGAACGTACGGATATAACTGAGGGCTTCGATCAAGACATCGGCTTTGCGAATGGCGTCGTCCATGGGGACGGTACCGTCGGATGGAAAAATTCAATTCTAGGCTCAGCTGGGGAAGTGTCAATGGAAAGGCGGTTATTTGGTAATCTTTGATTTGCGGGGGAATACCTGTTGCTTTGCACAGGCCCGACCGATATACTTTTTATGCAGATGACAAGGGGAGACAGGTCGATTGGCGGTGTCAACCATCGCACCTGTGCCTGGAAATGCCCAGTGGGAGGTCCGACGATGAAGGCTCTGTTGTCGATGGTTACGAGTCTGGCGCTGCTGGTGGCTTTGATGGCCGGTCTGCAAGCCGCCGACGAAAAGAAAGCAGACAAGGGCAAGGAAGTTACTCTGAAGGGTACTCTGGTTTGCGGCAAGTGCACGCTTAAGGAAACCGAAAAGTGCACGAACGTCCTGCAAGTCAAAGAGGGCGATAAGACCGTCAATTACTATATCACGGATGATGGGAACAAGGCCGCTTATCACAAAGGCATTTGCCCGGCTGGTAAGACTGCCGATGCGACGGTGACCGGCACCGTAACCGAAAAAGACGGCAAGAAGTGGATCAAGGGCAAGGTTGAAGTCAAGTAACTGGCATCATTCCGTTTGATTCAAAGCAGATCGCCACCTCCAGCCCGGAGGTGGCGATGTTGTTTTTTCGGAGCTGCGTTTTTCAATCTTATTGATCCTATTCTGCCGATTTTCCATAGCTCCGGGGCGGCCTCAAGAAAACGAACCAATTCAATCCTCGGACCATCGCTTGGCGGCCTGATTCCACCTCGGTAGGATAACAACGTTCGAATAATGGAGGTTCCGGTGAAGATTATCCTGGCCAATCCGCGCGGCTTCTGTGCGGGCGTCAATATGGCCATTGAGAGTCTGGAACGCGCGCTCGAGTTATACGGTAGACCCATCTACGTTTACCACGAAATTGTCCACAATCGGCCGGTGGTGGAGCGCTTTCGCGACAAGGGTGTGATTTTTGTCGATGACATCACGGAGATCCCCGGAGGCGCTACCCTTCTCTACAGTGCTCATGGCGTCGCTCCGGCCATTCGCGCCGCGGCTGCCGAACGTCGTTTGCGCGCCATCGATGCGACCTGCCCCTTGGTCACCAAGGTTCACCTCGAGGCTATTCGCTTCGCTCAGCAAGGTTACACCATTATTCTGATCGGCCACCAAGGCCACGACGAAGTCCTCGGTACGATGGGGGAAGCCCCGGAAAATATCGTTTTGGTGCAAAACGTCGGCGACGTGGAAAGGCTTGATTTACCCGCAGATGCCAAGGTGGCATACTTGACCCAAACCACTTTGAGCATTGATGACGCCGAGGCTATTATTGCCGCCCTGAAACGGCGTTTCCCGCAAATTGTCGGGCCTTCCAAGGATGACATTTGCTATGCGACCCAGAATCGCCAGGAGGCGGTCAAGGTACTCGCCCCGGAAACCGACGTCGTTTTGGTCCTGGGTAGCCACAACAGTTCCAATAGCATGCGGCTGGCGGAAATCGCTCAATCAAGCGGCCGGCCCGCTTATCTCGTCGACAACTTCCGAGAAATCGCCGACGATTGGTTCGCCGGGCAGGAAACGGTATTGGTAACCGCTGGCGCTTCCGCACCGGAGGATGTCGTGGAGGAATGTATTCTGTACCTCCAAAAACGCTTCGGCGCCACCGTCGCAAGCCGGACCGTTCGCGAAGAGCACGTCAGTTTTCCGTTGCCGCGCGAGTTGCGCGTGATTACAGTGTAATACGTTGACCATCGCATCCTTAAACCTGTCATTGGACTATTTACCTCGGCTTCCTCGGCGGAAAGACTTCCGCATTGGTTGCATTGGTGCCGGATTCATCATGCGCGATTGCCACCTATCAGCTTATCGGCAAGCAGGCTTCAATTCTGTGGCTATTGCGTCGCGCCATCCCGACCGCGCTCGATCTGTGGCGCAATTGCACCAGATCCCTCGGTGTTACGCCACATATGCGGAAATGTTGGCGGACCATTCGGTAGAAATCCTGGACATCGCCGTGCCGCCTGATGTGCAACCGGAGATCATTCGCGAAGCGGTTCGGCACAGCGATCATATTCGGGCCATTCTCGCGCAAAAACCCTTGGCTATGAGCTACCGCGAGGCCAAGGAAAGCGTTGATCTCTGCGCAAAAGTCGGCATAACCCTGGCTGTGAATCAAAATATGCGCTACGACCAATCAATCCGCGCACTCAAGGACATTTTGCAGCGCGGCTGGTTGGGAGAGCCGGTCCTCGCCTCCATCGACATGCGCGCCATTCCCCACTGGATGCCCTGGAGCGAAGGCTTGCGTTCGTTATCGACGTTTATCATGAGCATCCATCATCTCGACACCTTTCGCTATTGGTTCGGCACCCCCGACCGTGTTTTGGCCAGCACACGGCCGGATCCTCGCACCCGTTTTCCACATCGGGACGGCATCAACCTCTACATCCTCGAATACTCCAACGGTTGCCGGGCAACTTCCTGGGACGATGTCTGGACGGGCCCGGCCCGAGAAGGCTCCGAGAGTGATGTTGGAATTCATTGGCGGGTTGAAGGCACAGACGGTTTGGCGCGCGGCACCATTGGCTGGCCGAGCTACCCCGCCCGTACGCCGAGCACCATTGATTTCACTACAAAACATCAGCCCGGCTACTGGTTTCAACCCCGCTGGAAAGAGGTCTGGTTCCCGGATGCATTCATAGGCACCATGGCTCAATTGTTGTGTGCAGTGGAAGAGGGCGCAGAACCGGAAATTAGCGGGCGCGACAACTTGGCAACGATTGCTCTTTGCGAAGCTGTGCTGACCGCCGCTCAGCAACATCGCGTGACATCGGTAAAAGAATTCATCCAATGACGTCTCTGTTTTACGCAAATCGCTAGCTGAAAATAAGTTAGTTACTGACCAGGAAATCACAACCAGGCCGTCGGTTCCCGTTCAAAAATTTTTCCCACAAAATTTTTTATCGCTCTTGATTCCCAGTTCTTCCTGAGTATATTTGTGGTTGGTTGTGGATTAAAGTGGGTGAAAGTGGAGAACTGCCCAGGGCAGCAACAAACCCGGTTGATTAGGACTTTTGGATTCGAGTCCTATCGACAAGAATTGTGATGCCATGCTTCTCACCGGCAACTTCTCGAAAACGCTGGACGAGAAGAAACGCCTGGGATTGCCCAAGAAAGTTCGGGAACAGTTGGGCGATCCGGAAATCCTGTTCGTGACGCCGGGGCCGGATCAGTGTTTGTGGATTTATACCCAGGCGGGGCTGGAACAATTTTCCGAGAAGCTGGGCCAATCGCCCGTCACGGCCGCGGAGGCGCGCGTTTTTGGACGGTTGTATTTTTCTCAGGCGGAAGGCGTCGATGTCGACAAGGCCGGTCGCGTGTTGATTCCCGAGCGCTTGATCCTTTTTGCCGGGCTGAAGCACGAGGTGGTTTTGATCGGTGTCCGGGATCACCTCGAACTGTGGGATGCTGAACGCTGGCAAAGCTACCTGGCCCAGAATACGCCGCGGTTCGATGTCGTGGCCGAGGGAGCGTTTCAGAAGTGATTTGCATGGAATCGCTGACACCGACGAAGGGTTGTCGCAGGCTGGTGGGCACGAGCGGGTGCCCGGGGCCGGAATAAAGACCCCACGCTGACGTTTCCCGATCAGCCAGGGTTGGCCGACAACCCCTTCGCGATAATTCTCCGGCTCGCGGGATGCACATGCCGCAGAACGGAGTTAATGTACTTTTTTCCAAATACCGGGGAGCGTTGCCGCCAAGGATGCCAGGCATCGGGCACGACGCCGGCGCTCCCGGGTTTTTGGTAGACCGAGAAAACATCGCGAATCATCTCCTCGCGCCTTATGATCAGTAAGGTCGCCAAAGCAAGCACCGCAGAATTCGCTGAGTAGGACGTACCGCAAAAATGGAGAAAGTGGGCGGAATGCCGCGCCATGTGCCCGTGATGCCGGCTGAAGTGCTGGAATATTTGGCCCCGGCTCCCGGCGATATTATCGTCGATGCCACCGTGGGCGCCGGCGGGCATGCGCAATGGCTATTGGCCCGGCTCAAACCGCTCGGCCGGCTCATCGGCATCGACTGCGATCCCGCCATGTTGGAATTGGCACGGAGGCGATTGCAAGGTATCAATGCCACTGTCGCCCGCACCCTGGTGGAAGCCAATTTCGATCGCCTCCGGGAAATCCTGGATGACCTGGGAATTGACGCGGTGGACGCAGTTCTGGCGGATCTCGGCGTCTGTTCGGATCAACTGGATGATCCGGGCCGCGGATTGAGCTTCCAACAAAAGGGGCCGTTGGATATGCGGTTCAATCCGGCGGTCGGCGAACCGGCACGTAGCTTTTTGCTCCGGCTCAATGAGCGGGACTTGGCGGATTTACTTTATCGCTATGGCGAAGAGCGCTTCAGCCGCCGCATCGCCCGTAAGATCGTGGCAACCAGGCGCCAGGACCCACTGGAAACAACGCAACAATTGGCCGACCTGGTCCGCCGGTGTGTGCCTCGGCCAAAGCGAAGGCAGCAAACGATTGATCCCGCGACCCGCGTGTTTCAAGCACTGCGGATTGCGGTCAATGACGAATTGGGAGCCCTGGATCGATTTCTGGCCGCCCTTCCCGAGTGCGTGAAACCCGGCGGCCGGGCCGTGGTGATAAGTTTTCATTCCCTCGAGGATCGACCGGTAAAACGCGCCTTCCGCGATAAGTCGATTTGGGAAGCATTAACGCCCAAACCGGTCCAGGCGACGGAAGAAGAGCTTCGGAACAATCCGCGGGCTAGGAGCGCCAAGTTGCGCGCGGCCCTACGACAAATGGAGGAGAAGCGGCAATGATGACCCGTGAAACCAAGATGGGATTGGTGGTCTCATGTTCTTTCTTGTGTTTGGTCGGCGTGGTGGTATACACCAAACTCAATGAAGGCGGTCGAACTGACCCGAGTCCGTACCTGAAAGCGGATGGGAGTCTGCCCGATATCCCGGAAGATCCCGCACCGGTCGAAGCCGGCGGAGCCTCTCCTTTGCCGGGGAAAGACAATCCCGATGCCGTTCGCGTCAACGAGAATTCAGCTCCGGAGAAAAAAGAACCGGCGCCGGTTCCGCTTCCGCCGAACATGATTGATGCCGGTCTCCAGCGCACGGCGGTGGAAACTCCAAGTTCGTTGCCGAATGATCTCCAGGCCGGCCCTGCTTCCCCTGCTGCAAAATCGGAAACAAACTCATTCGAAGGTTTCGTGCCCACACAACGAGCCAAGGAAGACGTAAAAGATACAACACCTCCCAACGACAACCGGCCGTCGGATTCGCCATCGCCCTCCGAAGATGGCCTGAAAAAGCCCGAAACCGATTTTCCCAAACCCCCGGATGCGGGAGGAATTCCACTTCCAATGGCGAAAGACACCTCTCCGGGAACCGAACACGGCACGAGCCTAAACCAGGATGGGAAGCGCAAAAACAGAGGCAAGGGCCAAGAGAACCTCCCGGAATCGGCTCTACCCGACAATCCGAGGAAATCAGCATCCGACGAGACGAGGGAGCAACCAATGCCAACACCGTTCACCGTACCAGGTGCATCCGAAGAAAGGAAAGAGATGACGGCCCCGGTCTCTGTCTCAAATCCGGCGCCGGGTCCGTGGACGAACGCCAATCATACCGCGGCACCGGCTTCGACGCCTCCGATCTCCATGCCTTCGCCGGGCATGGTGGGTGTCGCACCCGCGCCTGATCCGGAGCCGATGCCGAAACCAATGGATCCGCCTCGGAGCACTCCGATTTCAACGGTAGCGCCGGTCGGTTCGGGTTCAAATTCTCCGGTGATTGGTGGTGATCCGCCGAAATCGGATTTGCAGCCCGGTGGGATCGACTCCGGAAAGTGGGAACCCAAACCGCCCTTACCGGTTATCGGCTCCGCACCGGAAAGCAAGCCTGTACCGCCATCGCCGGTAAAGGAGAATGGTTTCAACCCGAACAGCGTCTTGGGTTCCCCCAATCCCGTTCCAGCCGTTACCACTTCACGCGGACCGGTAACTTCCGGGAATTTACTTCCGGAAGTGGATAGCTACGACGAGGAAACGTACCTTTGCATGCAGGGTGATTCGTTTGAAGAAATCAGCCTTAAGTTCTACCAGAACAAGAAATACGCGCAGGCATTGTCGTCGTTCAATCGGAATCATCCTCGGGCAGCCGCCGCGCTGGCGCAAAATCCGCCGATTCTTCGAGACGGGCTGGCGCTATTCATTCCGCCGGCGCGCATCCTCGAAAAACAATACGGACGGACCAATGCGGAGCTGAAGCCGGCGACTTCGGTTGCCGCTGCAGGCATGGAGAAAACCGTTGGCGTTCCGGCGCCTGCGATCCGCAATCCGGTTTATCGCGTGGTTGGGGCTAATGAAATGGTATCGACAATAGCCCGGGAAACTTTGGGTGATATGAATCGTTGGAACGAGATTTATCAGCTCAATAAACAAAACTTCGATCCCTCCCGACCCATTCCCGCAGGTACCGTGTTGGTCTTGCCCGCGGACGCGCAGGTCCGGGCGCAAAACGAGCCGTGATGGCTTCCAGTCGATCTTGACATGGGAAACTTCCTGGACTATGAGACCTGCCTAAGAAATCGAACGTAAAGCGAACAACGCACGAGTTCGCACAGTTTTTCCAGTAGGGAATTTGCGCGCCGCAAATCGGCGCGTGATCGAGTACAGTCGAGCTCTGCTGCGTGCCGGCGTTGCGGGAAACCGGCACTACCCACCCTCCTGGGTAGAGGCAACAACCTCGCTGGAAACAGTGGTTTCTGGGTCGGCCACTCCAGTGGGCGCTTCGCAGTGGAGCTCAAGCGACCGGGGGCCGGGCACACGTTGCCCGGCTCCCCGGGGATATACTGTTTCGTTTCAAAACATTTCGAATAAATTTTGGCTCATTTTGTGGGCAGGATATCGGCGCTCCATAGCTTCAACATGATTCATTTTCGATAATAGCGCGCATTTTCCGCGTAACTGCAATCGTACGTTAACGCAGACCGCAAAATCATTTGCGACAATATCCGCTAAAACATCTTTTGAAGATCCCTTTTTTTGGCATCAAATATGCTGCTTAAAATCGGTAAAAAATGGATGTTTTTCCCCCCTCAGGGCATGGATGCAGGGTAGATCGGAAGTAAGCCAGCAGATTTTTTGCGGATGGCGTTTTGTTCCCGGCGCATGGGTATTTCAGCCGGGGTGCGCGCGGCTCGAAGCTTGCCGTGCCGGTTGTGGAACCTCAAAAGATTCATGCATTAATATAAAAGGAAATTAATATGTTTTCATATGAATATCTGTTGGCCATGACGCTCATAACCGCCCCACCAAACACTTTGGATGCCGTCCGCGATTCCTACCTGTTGGCCAAGGTGCGAACTTCCCTCCAGGAGGCAGCCATCCGGCAGGAAATCCTGGATCCGAAGGAAGTGCGCTACATTCTTTCGCGCCCCGAAGATTTTATGGCGGATCTCCTTCTCCTGCAACGGCGTTTTCGGGATCTCACAGATGCCCCGGCTTTGCATGACGGCTTGCGCTTTCCCGACCGCGACGTGGTCAATGATTTGTTGGCGTTTAACCGGGCTTACCGGCAGCACCTCAGCGTGCGGCAGCCGCTGGAACTGGCGAAATGGTGGGAAATCCGCGCTGCCATGCAGGAAACCGACTACCTCTATCAAATTTGGGACACCGTCCGTGACGCCCGCTGCGACTATTATTATGTGACGGTTCGCCGCCAGGCCCTCAAGAAATTGCGAACCCTCCTTGGTGAGGAAAAATACTACCAGGGGCAGCTTCCCCCCCATGTCCCCCTCTGGCGCTTTCAAGAAATCGATTGATCCTTCCGCGCCATCCATTCCGCAATCACGCAACATCGACTTGAATTTCGTCTCCAACCACCTGAACCGGAAACGCTGCTACTCCTTTCGGTGCGGGCGGACTAAGATTCGCCCCGGTAGTTAATTCATAGCGGGCGCCGTGCCAGGGGCATGTCACCTGGGTGCCCACGACTTGTCCCTCCGACAGCGGTGCTCCGCGGTGCGTGCAAACGTCCTCGATGGCGTAAAAAGTTCCACCGACATTGAAAATGCCGATCTTGCGGCCATTCAAGTCCACTTGCTTGGCCTTGCCGGCCGGTATCTCTTGAATCGTGGCGGCCTTGGTAAATGCCATGGGTGTCCTCCCTCGAACCGCACGGAACTTCCCGCGACTGATATCGTTCAGTATTGTTATTGCCTCAATCTGCCGCATCGGCAAGAATAGTACCGGCTTTTTTCATGAAATTCGCGAGAAGGCTCAGTTTCGAGGTTTTCTCATGTTAGACGCAGATTCATCACCGTCTTTTTCGCCACCGGAAACGTCCCCCCGGTTGGTTTCACTTGATGCGTACCGCGGGTTCATCATGTTGGCGATGGCTTCCAGCGGTTTCCTTGTTGCGCGCGTTGTCAATAACAATGCTGACCTGCAAGATAACTCAATTTGGCGATTCCTGGCATATCAGCTGGACCACGTCAAATGGACGGGCTGTTCTTTCTGGGACCTCATCCAACCCTCGTTCATGTTCATGGTCGGCGTCGCCATTCCCTATTCCTATGCGAGTCGCAAAGCCAAGGGCGATTCCGAAGGACGCATATTCAGCCACGCTCTGGTGCGCTCGCTGATCTTGATTTGCCTCGGGGTTCTGCTCTCTTCGAATTATGAAAGGACCACCCATTTTACGTTTGTGAATGTATTGAGTCAGATCGGGATGGGATATGTCTTCGTCTATTTGCTGCGCGGCAAGGGCATCTTTGTGCAAGGATTAGCGCTCGTAACCATTCTCGGAGGATACTGGTACTTGTTTTACCAACATCCGTTGCCTGGCCCAAACTTTGATTTTCACGCAGTGAAAGTTTCGCAGCAGGAGCGATTCCCCGGTTTGTATGCCCACTGGACCAAGAACGCCAATTTTGCCGCCGATCAAGATTTGCAATTCTTGAACCTTTTTCGCCGGTCCGAACCGCTCCGATTCAAGCTCTTTGGTCGAGAATGGGAGTCGCAGCTGTTGCTTCGGACTGATCCCGAGAATCCCAATCGACCCGATCCGTTCCGATACAACGAAGGGGGTTACCAAACCCTGAACTTCGTGCCATCGATGGCCACCATGATTTTCGGGTTGATGGCGGGGGAGTTGTTGCGCGGATCGCGAAAGCCAGGTTCGAAGCGCAATCTACTTATTTGCGCCGGTTTACTTTGTTTGGGAGCGGGGCTTTTAATGGATTATTCCATCTGGCCGGATGCGATTTACGTTCCAGATGTGGATACTTCCAGTGCGGCGGTTTCTCTTTTCCACGTTTGCCCCATTGTCAAACGGATCTGGTCGCCGACCTGGGCGGTCTTCAGCGCCGGCTGGACATTTCTGATGCTGGCCGGGTTTTACTGGATTATTGACATTTGCGGTTACCGCCGTTGGGCATTTTTCTTGATCGTTGTGGGAATGAACTCCATCGCAATCTATTGCATGTCGCAACTTTCACGAGGCTGGATCCGGCAGACCTTGAAAACCCATTTCGGTCAAAATATTTTCACCGGTACTTACGGGCCGATCGTGGAATCCATTGCGATACTGCTTGTGCTCTGGCTGGTAAGCTGGTGGATGTATCGGAAGAAGATTTTTGTTCGGATTTAGCGGCCGCAAGTTGCCCTATTTAACGCAGCCGCACTGAATTTGAATTTGTTACACTAGCTTGGGACATTAATACAAGTAGGTATGGGATTGGTCCGTTGGAAAAACTAAACTTGCGTTTGCTGCAACATCTTTGCGGAACGCAAATTAGAGTTGATATTCCATCGGTTGGAATACTTGGCACGATCCTTGCTCTTCAGGAATAGTGACCTGACCGAAACACGAAGCAGCGGCCAGGTGCTCCTGTTCGACCCGAATCGTGCCCCCAACGGTTCGGACGGCTTCCCCCAGCCGAACGCGGCCCTGGGGTGGCGACAAGAGGCTTCCCCCGGCCTCCCGACCCAGGCTACCCCGGGACCGCAGTGAGCAAAGAGCATCCTGGCACGGCTTCTCCCGCCGATGTCCCACCTTGATTCCCAGTCTGCCGAACCCCTGGGCCACCTGTTCCCCCGCAGGTGGCCCTCGTCTTTTGTGGTGCACAGTGGCCCCATTGCAGAATTAATTTTCAAGAAGAAAAAACTTTTCCGTACCTTTTATTGAAGGCGCTTGCTTGTTATAAATGGATTGTCGATGCAATGAGGCACCAGAGGGGTTTCCATGAATTCGCAATTTGAAGTCACTTCCTATACGGCCACTCCAATCGAGGTTCCCCGGGACACGACGCCCACCTCCGAAGCGATTAGCCTTCTCCGGCAGATGGTGGAAATTCAAAAGGAGCAACTGGGATTGGCCCGGGCGGCAGCGGCAGCGCACGATGTCAGCGCTCGTTGGCGGTCCTTCTTCGACCGCTGGCGCGAAGACTTCCCGGAACTGGCTGGTTCCTGCCGCGAAGGACTCCCGGTTTTGGAGCGGACTTTTGCCGCCCTTTTGGCGGAACTCCTCGAGCATCTACGCGAAAACGGTACCGGATCATTAGATTCGGACTTTACCCTCCAAGAATTTCTCGATCGGTTCGGGACACGTTTGGCCCAGCTGGGTACGATCCTGAACCTGGTCGGCCCCATGGCGGAAGCCGCGTCGCAAGGATCCAGTTGACAGCGGACCCGCTCCCTGAGAAACTACATTTCCTCAGCGGCAATCCAGGCTTACTTACGAAAAAACCGGCCACCTCGATTCCAACGCGTTGCTTTACTCTGGGGGTTATTTCCATGAGACAGAAAAGTAGCTGCCCGTTTGCCGGCAAACGATTGTTTTGGCTCGGGATCTTGTTAACGGGATTTGCTCCAGTCTCCGGGAGCCCGGCCGCGGATGATGCGCCCGCACTACCCGCAGGGATAATTCCGTTGAAGGGGCACACCGAAACCATTTACGCGGTGACGATTAGTTCCGACGGCAAAAGTGTCGTAACTGGCAGTTTTGATAAGACTCTCAAGCTATGGGACCTCACCGCGGGGAAAGAGATCAAGACGTTCGACGGGCAGGCAGGACATCAGAACCTCGTCCTGAGCGCGATTTTCAGCCAGGATGGCCAATTTTTGGCCTCCGGCAGCCAGGACAATACCGCCAAGATCTGGGACGTGCCGAGCACGAGCTTTCTCCAGGAATTCGTTCATGCCGATGCCGTCCACGGTTTGGCGCTCAGTGCCGACGGCCTCAAGCTTGCTGGGGCGGGCAAGGATGGGACGATCAAGATTTGGACGCCGGCGGATGGCAAGCAGGTTTTTAGTATGCCAGGCCATCAGGGTGCGGTGTCTGCCGTCGCCTTTAATGCCGCCTCGGCATCCCCGGCACAGATCCTTTGCAGTGGAGGCGTTGATCGCACCCTCCGATTTTGGAATCCAAATACCGGGCAACCTATAAGCTCTGTGCTTGCCCATGCAGCCGGGGTAACCGGCGTGACCATTCATCCGAATAACAATGCATGTTACAGTGTAGCTGAAGATGGCGTCCTGAAGTTCTGGCAATTGCCGATCGCCCCTTCCCGGAGCTTGCCGCCGCATGGGGATGCCGTGACGGCCGTGGTTCTATCGCCGGATGGGAATCAGATCGCCTCGGCGGGCGTGGACAAGACCGTGCGGATTTCCAATTTTGCGGACGGGAAGCAAATCGTGCAGAGTCAGCCGGCTTCTGCACCGGTTCAGGCCCTCGCGTTGTCGCCGGCTCTGATTGCCGGGGGGACCGCCGACAATCGGCTCGTTCTCTGGAATGTTAAAGATGGAAAAGTAGTTGACCAGTTCGTCGCCCATTCGGGTCCTGTCACCGGGCTTGCGTTTCATCCCCAGAATACCCAGGCATTGACGGCGAGTAAGGATGGCACCATCAAGATTTGGGCGATGCCGCCGGTACCCGTGCGGACCCTGGCACATTCGGACGCCGTGTTGGCCGCTGCGCTTGCGGGCGACGGCAAGCGCCTACTTACCGGCAGCGCCGACAAACTTGTGAGGATATGGAACCTATCCAACAACCAGGTCGAGCGGCAATTCACCGGCCATACCGCACCAGTCACCGCCGTGGCCATCAGCGCCAATGGCCAGGTACTGGTTTCCGGAAGTGCCGATCAGACCATTCGAATCTGGGACCCGACGAACGGCAAAGAAAAAGCGGGCCTGGGCGCTCATGCCGGGGCGGTAACGTCATTGTCTCAGAACTCTACTGGCAACCAGCTGGTATCCGCAGCTGTGGATGGAACAATTAAACTCTGGAGCCTGCCCGGAGCGGGACCCAGAATCCTCGCTCATCCGGACCAAGTTACTTGCGTTGCCCTCAGCCCGGACGGGACCAAATTGGCGACCGGTTCCACGGATAAGCAGGTCCGCTTGTGGACGCTGGCTACCGGTAATATGGAACGGAGCTATCTCGGGAATACCTTGGCCGTGACCTCGGTGGCCTTCGGCGCCAACGGGACATTAGTGGCGGCGGGGGGTGCCGATAAATCGGTCACCATTTGGGGAACAGGCGACGCCAAAGAGATTAAGAAGTTCGCAAACTTGCCGGCGGCAGTTTCCAGTATTGCCTTTCATCCTTCTGCGCAAGCCAACATGGGTCAACTGGCTGCAGGCCTGGCCGATGGTTCCATTCAAATCCTGGATGTGGCGCAAGGAAAGGTGGCGAAATTTTTCAAAGGCCCGGCCCCGGTCAACGGAATCGATTTTTTACTCAAGGGGGATCAGATTATTTCTGCCCACGCCAATGGCACGGTCCAAATATGGAACGTTGCCGATGGCATGCCCAAGGGCAAAATTGAGTTTGGCGGGCCGGTAACCGGTTTTGCAGTTTCCCGCGACGCGACTCGCATTGCCGTCGGTGGTGCGGACAAAACGGTCAAAGTCTGGTCCATCGCGGATGCCAAACTGATCGTGACCATCGCGGTTGCTGCGGAAATTCGCAGTGTCGCCTGGAGTGCCGACGCCACCCGGCTTGCCGTAGGGTGCGCGCAAAACCAGGCCTGGGTTTTCGGAATCGACGGCAAATTGCACGAGTTCTTTCTGCATGAAGGTGCTGTAGCTGCGGTTGCCTTCCACCCAGATGGTAAACAAATTATCACCGCTGGAGCCGACAAGTCGGCCCGAATTTGGACCTCCTCTTTGATTTGGCAGGCGAGCCATGCCGGGCCGGTACGGCAAGCTGTATTCAACGCGAACGGAAGCCAGGTCCTTTCCGTGGGCGATGACAAGGTTGTCAAAATCTGGAATGCGCCAGACGGCAAGCCAGTTAAATCCGTTGTTGCTCACGACGCGCCGATCATCGGTTTCGGCATCAGTGGGGACGGCACCAAAATCGTTACGGCCGGCAGTGATAATAAAGTAAAAACCTGGAGCCTGGTGGCTCCGAAACCGGAAATTCCTCCCGATGACAAGCCATTGTCCATTGTGAATTTGAACGGACCGCCGCAATCGGTGACCATCAGTCCGAACGGGGCCCGACTGGCGGTTGCTTTCAGCGAAAAAACCAAGTCCGCCATCGGCGTCTTTGACACGGCTTCCGGCAAAGAATTGATGGCTTTTCCCGATATGACCGGCGCTATCCGGGCTCTCGCGTTTCAGGGCGACAACCGCACGTTGCTCGCCGCAGGTGAAGACAAGATAGCCAGGCTATTGGATGTCAATGTGATGGCGCGTTTTGATGCTCATGCGGGGGGAGTAGCTGGAATTGTGATACATGGCAACGGCACCCAAGCGGTCTCCGGCGGCGCCGACAAAATGGTCAAGTTGTGGAACCTGCCCGGGAATCAAGAAGCCCAGGTGGCGAAATCTTTTGGTCCTTTGCCGGATCCGATCGCCGCTGTTGCTTTGAGCCGGGATAACACCCAGGCGGGCGCGGCCGCGGGTAGCACGGCCAAGGTCTGGAATCTTGCAGATGGAAAAGAACTATTCACATTGTCTCATCCGGCGCCGGTGGTCTCTATAGCATTTAGTGCGGACAAAACTAAAATCGTAACCGGCTCGGCCGATAATCTGGCGCGCGTTTGGGATGTGGCCACGGGAAAGGAACTGCAGGCATTCAGCCATGGGGGGCCGGTTGCTGCCGTTGCTATTCATCCCAACAACACGGCGATAGTTTCTGGCAGCGGCGACAAAACGGTGGGCATTCATCAGCTTGCGGCGCTTCGAGTAATTCCTGCCGCCAACGGACCCATTCGAAATCTGGCCATCACTCCCAATGCCTCGCATTTAGTGACCACGGACGACAAGGCAATCAAACTTTGGAACCTCGGCAACGGTACCTGGGAGCCGCGGGCTTTTGCCGGCGCCGAGGGGCCACTTTCTGCTGTGGCCATTTCCAAAAACGGAGTCTTGCTGGCAAGCGGTGGGGCGGACCAGACAGTGCGGGTTTACAATTTTGCCGACGGCAAATTATTAACGCAAATCAAAGTCGCAGGACCGATTCAGCGGTTGGCGTTCAGCCCCAACAATCAAACCCTGTCGGCGGCGTTTGCCGATAAGATGGTGGGAACCTGGAACGTCCTTTTCAATCCCGGCCAACCGCCTCCTGCAGAGTTCGGCAAATCCGGGCCGGTTTTCTCGCATGATGCGGGGGCCTCCGATGTCATTTTTAGTCCTGATAGCATGCGCCTCTATTCCTCCGGTCTCGACAAAAAAATTCGCGTGTGGAAGTTCGCCTCGGATATTCCAGTGAAAAGTCTGGGCCATCCCAATCTGGTCGATGCGGTGGCTTTCAATACTGCCGGCACCCAGTTGGCTACCGGTTGCCACGACGGCTCCATCCGCATCTGGGACGTCGCCAAGGGTCAATTAATTCGGGAAATCAAGGCCCATACTGTTCAGAACGCCACTTCCATTTATTGCATTGCCTGGAGTCCGGATAACAAACAAATAGTTTCCGGGAGTCTCGACCATAGCATGAAATTGTGGGATGCCTCCAACGGCAACATGGTTCGGGAGTTCAAGGGATACAAGGAAAAGGAGTTCGAAAAGGGCCATAAGGATGGGGTTTTCTGCTTGGCCTTCAGCCCCGACGGCCAGTTTCTGGTATCCGGAGGCAGCGATCACACCGTCAAAGTATGGAATGCGGCGGACGGCGCAGTGGTTCGGGAACTCAATAATCCCAAGATCAAGGCAGCGGCGGCGGGAACGACGGCCTCTCATCCCGGCTGGGTGTATGGCTTGCGCTTTTCACCGGATGGAAAAAAAATCATCAGCGCGGGAAATGCCCCGCGTAATCTGGGATATTTGGCAGTCTGGAACTCAGCCGACGGGAAACTCCTTTATGGGGAGGAGCTTCCCGTGGGGCCTATTTACTCAATCGCGATGTCTCCCGACGGTAAGACACTTGCCCTGGGCTGCGGCCCCAAAGGTAGACTACTTCAAGAAGCCAACGGCTACATCATGAAAATGCCCGAAGTCGAAAAATAGAAAGTATCGCACAGCATGATTAGAACCATTGTCTTTGATTTCGGCAATGTGGTCGGTTTCTTCGATCATCGATTGGTGACGACGCGGTTAGCCCCGTATGGCAACCTTTCGGCGGAGGAGCTGCATGCGTACATTTTCGGCGGATCCTTGGAAGATGCTTATGAAAAAGGCCAACTGACAAGCGCAGATTTCTTGCAACGAATCCGCAGCCACGGTAGACTCCGATGTTCCGATCAGGTTTTCATTGCCAGCTATTGTGAGATCTTTTGGCCGAACACGGACGTTTGCAACCTGTTGCCTCTTTTGAAACCCCGCTATCGCCTGCTGTTGGGAAGCAATACCACGGAGCTGCATTCACAGCATTTCTGCCGGCAATTTGCCGACTCGTTGAAGTATTTTGATGCTTTGGCGTTTTCGTATCAAATCGGGGCCCGCAAGCCGAATAGGCTTTTTTTCGATCATTGTCTGAAATTGGCGGATTGTGCTCCCGGAGAATGTGTATTCATCGACGATTTACCGGCGAATGTGGAAGGAGCCCGCGCTTGCGGCTGGAACGGCCTGGTTTACCGGGGCGTCACGGAGCTGAAGAAAAGCCTCGCCGAGCTGGAAGTGCCTCGTGCAGTCAAGGCCGGGTCTTTCTGAGGGTGTGTTGAACTGAAAAGCCAATAATCTGCCAGTGAAAAAGTTGCCATGTCATCCACCAACTCCGTGACGGTCTGGATCGGGCAATTGAAATCCGGCGAAGAAACGGCCCTGGCCAAATTGCATGAGCGGTACAGGCCTTTTTTGGAAGGACTTGCCCGCAAGCGCTTGAAGGGTACCCCGACCCGCGCCGCCGATGAGGAAGACATCGCCCAGCAGGCGTTCTGGAGCTTCTACCGCGGCCTCAAGGCGGGCCGGATCCCGCAACTGGAAAACCGCGGCGACTTGCTGGCCCTGTTGACTCATATCGTTGCTTGCAAGGTGATCAATCAAATCGAACACGAGTTCGGTACGCAAAAGCGCCAGGCCGGTAGAAATCAAGGCGACTCGGTTCTAAATGACCTGGCTGAGGAAACCGACCAAAGCCCGCTCGAACAGGCGTTGCTCCATGATTGCTATTCCAGCTATTTAACCGCGCTGCCGGACAAGCTCCGCGATTTTGCCGAGCTTTACCTGGCGGGCTTCACGCACAAGGAAATTGCCGGCCAGCTCGGCTGCGTCGAGCGGACGGTGGAGCGAAAAATCGCACTCGTTTTCGAACGCTGGCGGCAACTCGCGGCCGCAAGCGTGAATTAAGAAATAGAAGAAGAAATTGGGTGCCTGTAGCTGAATTCGCCAGAATTCAGATCAGCGCATTCCGAATTCTGGCGAATCCAGCTACGAGACTTGCGGAGTATTTTGTCGGGTTTTGCCGCCGTTTCTTGATAACCTTTTCAGGAATGACCGCGCCCTGCGCAAGGAATAATCCCATGTTCGACCGACCAGAGCCGGAGTCGATTGGCGAATGGGTTGATGATCTCGCCGATCAATATGAAAAAGCCTGGCAGGGGGTGCGCCCGCCATGTCTCGCTGATTACCTGGGCGAGGCGACCGGCGAACGCCGGGCGGCTCTGCTCACAGAGTTGACGCAAATTGATCTGGCGTACCGCGCGAAACTCATCGATTGCCGGCCGGCGGCAGGTCCTCCGGCCTCCACCCTCCGACCCGCCGGAGAGTCGAGCGCAGGAACCGAGCCCGACAAGGACCGGCCGATCGTCGCAGGCTATGAGATCCTGAGCGAGTTGGGCCGGGGCGGCATGGGTGTGGTCTACAAAGCCCGGCAAGCCGGTCTCAAGCGTGTCGTCGCGCTCAAGATGATCTTGGTCGGCAGTCATGCCGGCGAACGCGAGCGCATTCGTTTTCGCACCGAGATGGAAGCCGCAGCCCGGTTGCAGCATCCGAACATCGTGCAAATCTATGAAGTCGGTGAGCAGGGCGGCAGGCCGTACTGCGCCCTGGAATATGTCGACGGCGGCACCTTGGGCCAGAAGTTGGCCGGCACGCCATTGCCGGCGCATCATGCGGCGGAATTAATCGAAACCCTGGCCCGTGCGGTACATTTTGCTCATGAGCACCAGGTCGTCCATCGCGACCTGAAGCCAGCCAATGTCTTGCTTACCGCGGCAGGGATGCCGAAGATCACCGACTTCGGCCTGGCGAAGCAAATGAATGGCGCGTCGGCCGACCCATCCGCGTACCCCACGCAAACGGGCGAAATTCTCGGCACGCCGAGCTACATGGCACCGGAACAGGCCGCAGGCAAGGTGCACGCGATTGGCCCTGTCACGGATATCTATGCTCTCGGAGCCATTCTTTACGAAATGCTGACGGGCCGGCCGCCGTTCAAGGGCGAATCGACGCTCGACACTCTTGAACAGGTGCGCAGCCAGGAACCCGTGCCACCAAGCCATTTGCAGCCGAGATTGCCCCGTGATTTGAGCACGATTTGTCTGAAAGCGATGGCGAAGAGTCCGGAACGTCGGTACCCCACCGCAAAAGAGTTGGCGGAAGACCTGCGGCGTTTTTTGGACGGCAAGCCGATTGTGGCCCGACCGGTGAGTCGGGCCGAGAAGCTCTGGCGTTGGTGCCGGCGGAATCCTATGCCGGCACTGCTGATCTCCGCGATTGCGGTCTTGTTGCTGGCCGTCACCATTGGCGCTATCTTCGCCTCTGTCCGCTATGCCGACGTGGCAGCGGCGGAGCGCGGGGCAACGGCGGAAGCAGGTCGGCAACAACGGCAGGCCGAGGAATCGGGGGCGCGCGCCCGCGGCGAGCGCGGCTTGCTTCTTCTCGAAGCAGGGAATGCCGAAGGGCTGCTGGATCTGTTGGCCGCCCGACAGAGCATGGAAGCCGACACCGCCTCTCGAGAACCCTGGTCAATTGTCTGGTCAGGATGGTATGCAGCCTGCAGGAATCGCCTCCAGCGAGTCGTCGGCCATGATGACGAGGTGCTGCGTGTCGTTTTCTCTCCGGATGGCGACTTGTTCGCCACAGCGTCCAGCCAGCACGTCCAGCTCTGGGAGACCGTTACCGGGCGCCCGCATGGCGCAGTATTGCCCATTCCGGAGGGTCGGGGCATATTTCGGGACATGGCGTTTAGTCCCGATCGGAAACTACTGGCCGTAGCGACTGGAGTAAGTACCCTCCAGCTCTGGGAGACGGCTACTAGCCAGCCATTAAACAAAGGTATTCAGGCCGACGGATCGATCAATGCTGTGAGGATCAGCCCAGATGGGAAGCTGCTGGCAGCCGCTACGGAAAAGGAGACCGGACTGTGGGAAACGCAAAACTGGCAATGTTGCTGTCGCGTTCAGCATCGTAATGAAGGAGTAGTAGCGGCCGGAATCGCGTTCAGTCCGGACGGCTCATTGCTGGCCATAGGGTGCAATACAGGAATCGTGAGGATTTTGAAGACTGCCACCGGCAACCATCACTGCCGGCCCTGGCAAAGCAGCCCAGGTCGGACATATATGCAAATCATGGGCGTGGCCTTTAGTCCCTGCGGTAAGCGCCTGGTCACCGCGTCCCGGGACTACACCGCCCGCCTCTGGGATGTGGACACGGGGCAACCGCGTGGTGATGTCATGAAGCACAAGGAGCACGTGTGGGGGGTGGCCTTCAGCCGCAAGGGGAATTTGGTGGCCACGGCCTCGTATGACGGCACCGCTCAGCTCTGGGATGGCAATACCGGCACTCCGCACGGCCCTCCTTTGCAACATGAGGGACCCGTCGCAGCCGTTGCCTTCAATGCGGATGGCTCCCTACTGGCCACCTGCTCGTTCGACACAACGGCGAGAATCTGGGATACGACTACAGGACAGCCGATCGGCATGCCGTTGCGCCATCAAGGGGCAGTGCGCTCGGTTGAATTCAAAGGGGATAGTTCGCTCTTGGCCACCGCCTCCGGGGATCGAACAGCGCGGCTATGGCGAATCAAAGCGGAAAACCCGCAGCTGTGGTGCGCACGTCACAACGACCGAGTTTACGACGTAGCCTTTAGCCCGGATGGCAGGGATCTTTTGACCGGGACGGAAGACTGGCTGGTTCAGCTCTTGGATGCCGCCACCGGAGTGCGCCGCGGGCAACCCTTACAACTGGCGACGAAAGAATTCATGGTCACGTGTGCGACGGCTGCGTTTGCAGCATCTCTCGCGCCGGCGTGCCCGTTTTCGAGCTTCGCGGAATTAATCGGTGAACGAGCCGCGCGCGGCGAATGCCAGCCCGTGGTTTCCGTTGCAATCAGTCCGGACGGGAGGCTGTTGGCAGCACATGGCGTACCTATCCGAATTTGGGATAGGCACAGCCTGCAACGACGCGGCGATCGCGTGCCGGTGAAGAGTCCCTGGGTTACACGATTCAGTCCCAAAGGGAAGTTGCTGGCGGTCGGGCCGAGTAGTGCTGGCCCAATCCATCTTTGGGATTTGGAAACCAAGCAACTCTGGTCCAAGCTAGTCGGACACAAGGAGCGAGTCTTATCCCTGGCGTTCACCCCGGACGGACGATTCCTGCTCAGCGGATCATTGGACAAGACAGCGGTTTTATGGGACGTGGCGTCCGGACAACAGTGCTACACGCTGCCTCATCCGGAGTCGGTTGAGGCAGTGGCCGTCCATCCCGACGGGAAGCTGCTGGCGACGGCGTGCAGGGATTTGACCGTACGGTTTTGGGGGGCGGAGTCCGGCCAAGCTGCGGGGCCGCCGATCCGGTATCATACTCGGATTGAGGCGCTGTCTTTTAGCCCGGATGGAACGTTGCTGGCGATGGCGTCCTGGGACGGGACCGCCCGGCTCTGGGCGCTGCCCGTCGGCCTGCCGTGCGGTCCCCCGTATCGCCATGAGCTGGTTGCCAACAGCGTTGCATTCAGCCCCGACGGCACGCGCCTGGCCACCGCGTCGTTTGACCGATCGGCACGACTATGGCGAGTACCCGGTGTGATCAACGACTTGATAGAGATCGAGCTACGCACTCATGTCGCGCTCGGTGCCCGGCTCAGCGACCAGGGAGTCGTGGAAGCGATTCCGTGGAGCGAGTGGCAGGCAATGCGCGACGAGCTTGACAGGTGGGAGGCGCAACCGTAACTTGGCTTACCACATTTTCTAAACTTTTCCAAAACTCCTGTCAGATTTTTTTCCGCTGTTCTCGACAACTGGGAAATACAAGGAATTCAACAAAACCGGCCATTTTTTTGTTGGCTTTTGCCGATCTGCTGCGGGAAGATATATTCTTTGAGCCTTGTCATAGGCTCGTCAATAGACTCGTGGAAAAATTTGCAAAATTCGTGTCGGGTTTTTCCCGCCGTTCTTGATAACAGGGATGGATGAGCGGAACTGAGGCGCTGCGTCTCACCGCCTAAATTCGTAACTGTTTGTGAAGGAGATCGAACCCATGTCGCTGTCGAAATCGGTCCGTGCCATGTTTGCAACACTCACTTCAAGAAGCAGGGAGTCGCGAGTACCTTCGCGTCGGCCTCGTTCTAGGCGCCGTCCGTCGCTGGAGCAGCTCGAGGACCGCGTTGTCCCGGCCACACTGCTGGGCTCGCTTGGACTGGGCGGCCAGCCCCTCGGGGAGATCGCCGTCAACCCGAACACCGATCGGGTCTACATAGCAGGCGGCTTTGGCCCGAGTCCCTTGCTGGTGGTCAATGCTTCAGACCCGGCCCATCCGGCGCTCGTGACTTCCATCGGAAGTAGCGGCAGCGGCGTGGCCGTGAATCCGGTTGCAAACCGGTTTTACTCCGCGAACTTGTACGGCGGGCAGGTCCTCGTGTATGACGGCACTAATAACTCACAGATTGCGACAGCCAACATCGGTGGCGGTTATTGCCCCGGCTTTCTCGACGTCACTCCCGGAACTACTCCCCCCAAAATTTATGTCGGCAGTCAATGTGGCGGCGGCAATGACCCTGTGCATGTAATTAATGCGACAACAAATGGTGTCATCGCCGGGCCGTTAGGCTCAGGTGGAGTCTTGGGCCGGGTCACGGTCAACGCTGCCACGGGGAACATCTACGCGAACCGCAACGGCGGCACGCGGGTGTGGCGGCCTGACTACACCTTCCTTGCGGACCTTGGCGGCGGCATGGTGGCTGCCAACACCGTTACGAACCGCCTTTATTTTGCCTCCGGCACCGATCTGCAAGTTCGCGATGGGACTTCACATGCGCTTTTGGCGACGATAACGGGCGCCGGCGGCACTGGCTCTGTCGCAGTGAACACGGCGCGCAACCGGATCTATGTAGCCGATTCAAACAACTCTTTGGTCAAGGTGATCGACGGCGCCACAAATACCGTTGTCGACAGCTTCTCACTTGGCACGAACACGACCCCGTCGCTGGTCGCTGTGGACGAGGGCAAGAACCGGCTTTACGTGGCAGGTAGCTCGGCCAGTGGTAGCACGCTCTTCGTCTATTCCGACCTTGACCTCGTGGTCCGCAACACCAACGACAGCGGTGCCGGCTCGCTGCGGCAAACGATCCTGAATGCAGATGCCGACACCGGTCCGGACACGATCACCTTTGCTGTGTCCGGCACTATCAACCTCGCTTCGCCGTTGCCCTCGATTACCCATTCGATGGTGATTGACGGCACCACGGCGCCGGGTTACGCTGGACAACCGCGCGTGGAACTGAACGGTTCCGGAGCGGGTTCCGGCGCAATTGGGTTGAACATCACCGCTGGCAACAGCACAGTGAAAGCCCTGGTGCTGAATCGGTTTGATACAGGGATTTATCTGAGCTCAAGCGGAAACATAGTTCAAGGCAACTATATCGGCACCAATGTTGCCGGCACGGCTGCCCTGCCTAACATCGATGGCGTCGTAAGCACGGCAACCAACAATACGATCGGTGGAACCGCGGCCGGGAGTCGCAACGTCATCTCCGGCAACACGCGCTACGGCGTCGCCGTCGTGGGTAGTAGCCTGCTCACCAACGTTATCCACGGCAACTACATTGGAACCGATGCCTCCGGCGCCGCCTCGTTGGGGGGTAACCTCTCGGCTGGCGTATTTCTCCAAGCCTCCGGAAACTTGGTCGGAGGTACGACAGCCTCTGCTCGAAACGTAATCTCAGGAAATGCCGGGCGAGGGCTATACATTGCTGGAACCGGCATCCAGAACAACCAGGTCCAGGGTAACTTCATCGGCACTCAGGCGGACGGCGTCAATCCGCTAGGAAATGCGTTTAATGGTGTTGTCCTCGAGTTCGCCGTGAGCAATAACACCATAGGTGGGACGGCTCCAGGCGCCGGGAATGTCATCTCTGCCAATAGCGGGAGCGGTGTTCTGATCACGGGAGCTTCAGCCACTAACAACCTGGTACAGGGCAACTTCATTGGCACGAATGCCGTTGGTACGGCCGCTCTCGGTAACGGTGCTTATGGCGTAGACATCACGGACGCGTTGAACAACACGATCGGGGGCACGGCGGTCGGCACAGGCAACGTGATCGCAGCTAATGGGAGCGCCGGAATTATTATCGCCAATTCGGGTGCCAGTGGGGACCTCGTGCAGGGCAACTTGATCGGCACCGACGTCAGCGGCAATACTGCCCTGGGCAATGCCACCTTCGGTGTGGTCATCCGCGGTGCCAGCAACAACACGATCGGCGGCACAGCGGCCGGCGCCCGCAACGTGATTTCGGCTAATGCAGGCGATGGGGTTCGCATCGACGAAGGCACCGCAAGGGGGAACCTGGTGCACGGCAACTTCATTGGCACCGACGCCAGCGGCATGAATCCTCTAGGAAACACCGGCTCGGGTGTGTACATCTCCCAGTCCGCGAACAACAACATCGGCGGCACCGCCAGCGGCGCCGGCAATGTCGTCGCCTTCAACGGCACCAACGGCGTCACGGTGGTATCCGGCACCGGCAATGCCATTCGACGCAATTCCATCCACGACCACGCTAACGGGCTTGGTATCGACATCGGCGATGATGGAGTCACTTTGACCAATCTCGCCAATCTTACGAGCGCGACAAGTTCCGACACCGCCACAACCGTGCTGGGTTCGTTCGATGGCGCCGCGGATACGTTTTATGTCCTCGAATTCTTCGCCAACACGACGGCCAATCCATCCGGCTATGGCGAAGGCGAACGCTTCCTGGGGACCCGGAACATTCTGACCGATGACATCGGCCACGACGATTTCACGTTCATTTTCAATACGCCCGTGCCGGTGGGCCAATTCATCAGCGCCACCGCCACCGATCCGGATAACACGACCTGGGAATTCGCCGCCGATGTGGTGGTTGATCCCGCAGGCGGTGCGCCGGGATCGCGGCCGGGTCAGTATCGAGCGGGTGAACTCCGCAGTCGTTGGAACCAGACGAGGTTATTCGGTTTACCAGCTGGCGATCTGGCATTTCCTCGCGGCTTCAAGAATGCGGATCAGGATCCCGCCAGCCACGGGATTGCCACCCAAGACTGCACCGTTAACATTGCGCTTCGGAACGCCTTCTTTGCAACCGCCGGCAATGGCAAGAGCGTCATGGACGTGGGAGACCAGCCGAGAAATTTCGCGGTGCAGAATCACGGCAAGGTCGAGGACGAATTCCCGGCGAACTTTGGGGATGTCATTGAAAGTATGCATTTGTCAACAAGTCTTTCGAACGCGGATCCTGAACTTCAAGCGGTTCGGCAAACAAAAGAATGAGAAAAATGCAAAACTCACAGAGAAAAATACGTTCATTGCGGGCGAAATACGTTCCAGCGGGGAGGCGGTTTTTGGCAAGTCATAAGTGGGGATCTCCTTGAGGGTTCGGGAGTACATCGCAAGGGAGCTCGATATGTCGTAGGGTTTGCAATTACTTCACCGGGGCCGGGGGGGTGGTGGGCGCAACGTATTTCTTGTATGCCATTGGTCATTCGTCCCTGGTCATTGGCCGTCAAGGGTGGAAATGGGGAACGGCAGCACGGCCTCGTGTCTCACGGGCTCGTGAGATACGGCACCAAAAAGCGCGTTAAGGCTTTTTGCACCAATATGTTCGGTCGAGGGCCGCGGGCATGCATAAGCGTGAGATACGGAGTCGGTTGGGCGGCGGACTGTGAGCGTTTGCCCTTAGCCGCCAAACTGATTCACCCGCCTGGTCAGCACGCGGGGGTCTTACGGTTGTTTCATCAGTTGCTGCTGCAATCCTCGGCCAGACAAGTCGAGTCTTCGAAGCTCACCCTGGCCACGCGGATTCCTACAGGAGTTCCGCAATCGGTTTGCCGTTCTGGACCATCGGCGTCGGCCGGCCGGTCGGGTCCTGAAAATGGAGTATGGCGTGACTTTAACGTCGCCAAGACGCGACTCTCGCGTCACAAGCACGGCCGTCTTCAACACCCCGGAAACGAACTTGCGTTCGCAAAGCCATATTCCATAATAATATGCGCCATTTCGTTTCCGATATATTGGCACCCCCCCCCAAATCCACCAACATCGCAAAAACGCGACTCTCCCGTCACAAACACGGCGTATTCAACTCCGCGGAAACGAACTTGCGTCCGCAAAGCCATATTCCGTAACAACATGCGCCATTTCGTTTCCAATATATCCACACCCCCCCTCATACTACTACGCGACCCGTAATGCCATCCAAGTTCGCCGTGTTGTCTCCGGAACCTTGGCAGATCCGCTTTCTCTGGATCACGTTGCTGTTCGAATTAACCTGGGAGTTTGCAGCGGATGTCGTTGTCAATGCGCCTGGCGGCGCGCCGAACCCCGGCTACTACCTACCAGCATTTTTTGCCCTGGCAAACGGGAGTCAGGAGAAAAGCTAGACACCCTCCTGGACAACGTCTACAGCAGCTGCCAAGAACGTCAGCCATGCTTCATTGCTCAATACCCTATTCGCGCTGCAGTTCCCGCCCCGAAATATCTCCTCGCACTCGGGCGTAGCAACCAGCCTTGCGAGCCTCGAACGAGTTCGCCCTACCGGGATGAGCTTTGAGATATCCGAGGACCTCCACGAACGCCTCGGTCCCGCGGTGGCCGACAGGCTCGCTCTCAACCTGCTGCAGAAGCGGGGGCTTGTCCTCGTTACATCAAAAAAATTCATTTTTTTTACTTGATTTTCCCGCCGCCGTCGTTCATATTGTCCGATTGCAGCCGCGGATGGATTGTTCGGTTGTTTTCCCCGAGATAGGAGTTAATGACATTTCCCTCATGAACTTGCACTGTCGCAGGCTTCGTTTTCTGGCCAACCCGTGTAGGACTTCTCCAAATTGGCTCGCTCGAAACCGTGCGCGCCGGCCTCGATCGGTCGAATTGCTCGAGCACCGCCTGGCTCCTTCATGGACCGCCGCGGTCAATCTCGGCCCCGACATCAATTTGCCTGATCGGATCGTGTTCGACCAGAGCCTCCACGGGCAGACGATCATCCTTATTACCAGCGGCGGTATTCTGGCTTTTCCGTGCCTATCTCTCGGGGTACGCAAGCCATGAATTGCGCGGCGGCCCCGGACCTTGAGCTGTTTTTGCACCAGGCGCGCGCCGGGAGCGGGCCGGCGCTGGGCCAGCTCTTGGAGCTGTACCGAAATTATCTGGATTTGCTGGCCCGGCTGCGGATCGGTCGCCGGCTGCAGGGCAAGGTCGACGCGCTCGACCTGGTTCAGGAAACTTTTCTCGAAGCGCATCGCGACTTCGCCCAGTTCCGCGGAACAAGCGAAGGGGAGCTGATGGCCTGGCTACGCCAAATTCTGGCCAGAAACCTCGCCAACTTGCTGCGGCGCTATTACGGCACCCAGCGGCGCGACATTCGCCTGGAGCGCGACCTGGCCGCCGAGCTGGATAAGTCCTCCCGCGCTCTCGACCGGGGACTGGTACAACACCAGAGCACTCCGAGTAAGCAGGCCGCCCGCCGTGAGCAGGCGGTTCTGCTCGCCGATGCACTCGGGCGCTTGCCAAAAGACTACCGGGAAGTCATTATCCTAAGGCATCTGGAAGGTCTGAGCTTCCCGGAAATCGCTCGGCGGATGGACCGGAGCCTGGACAGCGTGGAAAAGCTTTGGGCGCGCGGCCTGGCTCGACTGCGGCGCTCAATGGGAGTTTCGTCATGAATAGGGTACACAAACCGGATTTCAAATCCGACATCTCCAATCGGCAATCTGCAATCGCTTCCCCTTCCCAGGACGATCCGCGCGTGATCGCAGCGTTGCGCGAGTACGCCGCGGCCCTGGAAGGCGGCCGGAATCCCGATCGAGGGCAGTTCCTGGCCGGCCATGCCAACATCGCTGAGCCTCTGGCGGAATGTCTCGATGGCCTGGAGTTTGTGCATGCTGCCGGGCCGCCGCTTCAGGCCTCGACGGCGGACCGTGTAGTTGCCGGCTCGAGCACGTCCGCGGAGCTGGAGCCGGCAACGCCGTTAGGCGATTTCCAGATCTTGCGCGAGATCGGGCGGGGCGGCATGGGCGTGGTCTATGAAGCGCTGCAGCTCTCGCTCGGCCGCCGTGTCGCGCTCAAAGTGCTGCCGTTTGCGGCCACGCTCGATGCCAGGCAACTCCAGCGGTTCAAGAACGAAGCCCAGGCGGCCGCCCAGTTGCACCATCCCCACATCGTGCCCGTCTATTATGTCGGCTGCGAGCGCGGCGTCCATTTCTACGCCATGCAATTCATCGAAGGACAGACGCTGGCACAAGTGATTGCAGATTTAAGACCGCGGATCGCGCCGACAAAGGCGGGCGGCGACGGCGAACTGCCGCCGACTCAGGACCACCAACCCTCGCCGTCCGATCCCCAATCGAAAGCCTGCAATTTACAGTCTGCAATTCCCCTCGCCACAACGGTGCCGATCGCAGCTTTCTCCACAGAGGACTCAACCAAGAGACCTGAGTTCTTCCGTACAGTGGCCCGGCTTGGCGTCCAGGCCGCGGAAGCTCTCGAGTTCGCGCACCAGTCGGACATTATCCATCGCGACATCAAGCCGGCCAATTTGCTGGTGGAAGGTGAGCCGGGAGCGTTAGCGACCGGAGTCCGGCTATGGATCACCGACTTCGGGCTCGCCCGTCTCGGCACCGACGCCGGCTTGACCATGAGCGGGGACCTGCTCGGCACCCTACGCTACATGAGCCCGGAACAGGCCCTGGGCAAGCGGACGTTGGTAGACCATCGCACCGATGTCTACTCCCTGGGCGTGACGCTGTATGAGCTGCTGACATTGGAACCGGCCTACAACGGTCACAACCGCGAAGAGGTGCTGCGGCAGATCGCCTTCGAGGAGCCGCGGCTGCCGCACCGCTTGAACGCTGCCATCCCCGTGGAGTTGGAGACGATCGTCCTCAAGGCCATGGCCAAGAGTCCCGGCGACCGCTACACCAGCGCCCACGACCTGGCGGACGACCTGCGGCGGTTTTTGGAGGATCGGCCGATTCGGGCGCGGCGAGTGAGACTGTGGGAGCGAGCCTGGCGGTGGTGCCGGCGCAACCCGGTCATCGCCGGCCTGGCCACGCTGGCGCTGGGACTGCTGTTGCTGACGGCGGGCGCTCTTTCTGTAATGGCGCTGCTGCGTCAGGAACGAAACGCCGCTCTACGCGCCCAAGACGATGCCACCGCCGCTCAGCGCCTGGCCGAGGCCCGGGCGACACGCTGGAGCGGGCAGATCGGCCAGCGCTTCCGCAGTCTCTCGGCGCTGGCGGAGGCAGCGAAACTCCGCCCCTCTCAGGAGCTGCGCAACGACGCCATTGCCTGTCTTACATTGGCCGATCTGCGCCTTGCCAAGTCGTGGGAAGGGTTCCCGCGCGGGACAACGCAACTGGCCGGTGACGCCAATTTCGAGCGCTATGCGCGCAGCGATCTGAGGGGCGACCTCACCGTTCGGCGCGTGACGGATGACCAGGAGCTCCTGAGCTTGCCGAACCCGAATCCCAAGAGGGACAGACACGCCTGGGTCCTCCGCTTCAGCCCCGACGGCCGCCTCCTCGCCGCCGTTCATGACCCGCAGAGCACGCTGCGGATCTGGGACTTGGCCCGGCGAGCGATCATCTTCGAGCGCACCCAGCATGCCGTATTTGACTTTAGTCCCGACAGCCAGTGGCTCGCCGCCAATGACGAGAAAGACAAGATCCTGCGACAGTACGACCTGGCATCGAACGGGCAAGCCAAACGGTTTCGTTGGCCCGCCGATGAGACCGGCTGCTTTGGCTTCGCTTATCACCCTGATGGCCGTAAGCTCGCAATCGCCTGTCGGCAGCCCCGCGCGGTTCAGATTTGCAATCCCGATTCCGGAATTGTGCTGCGAACGTTACATTGTCCTGCAGCTCCGACTCAGCTTGCCTGGCATCCGGGCGGCGATTTCTTGGCGGCCGCGTTTCACGACCACATTGCCGTCTGGGACGCGCGCACCGGCAAGGAGCAATCCATCTGCCGCTGTCTGGAATCGGGGAGGATCGGGCTGGCCTTCAACCACCGAGGGGATTTGCTCGCGAGTTCTTCCTGGGATGGGGTCCTTTCGGTGTGGGACGCGCTCACCGGCAGGCCTCTGATCGTCGATATCGAGGCTGGCCTCACTGGCGTACATTTCAGCTCGGATGACCGCTTCCTGGGTCCGACAGTAAAAGGCGCCAAGGTCGAGATCTGGGGAGTGCAAAGCGGAGGCGCGGAGTGTCGCACCCTTTGTGGCCCGCTCGGACGGGGAGAGGTCTGGACAGCGCAGTTCAGCCCGGATGGCCGTATCCTGGCTGCCGCCGGGAACGATGGCATCCGTCTCTGGGACTGCACTGCCGATGCGGAAATCGCCCTGCTGCCGACGGGGCCGGCGTCCTTTTCCGCCCTCTTCCACCCGGGAGGCGGCAGCCTGATTACTTCGACCGAACGCGGCCTGCACCGCTGGCCGATCAAGCCCGATCCGGCGATCCCTGCCGGTTGGCAGATCGGCCCGCCGGAGTCGCTCGGGGTGTCCAACCGCACGGAGCACGCGTGTCTGTCCGCCGATGGCCAAACTTTGGCCGTGGCGGACCGCATTCACGGCCAGGCGTTCATTTGCGACCTCCAAACAAAGGCCAAGCAGGTTCTGGGCGGCCACCGTACGATAGACCGGATCGCCATCAGCCCGGACGGCCGGTGGGTGGCGAGTGCCAGCCGGTTTGGAGAGGGAGAACCAGGCATAAAAGTCTGGGATGCCCCGGGCTCAAACCTCGTGACGGAATTGCCGGCCGAACACCAGGGGGATGCCTGGGTGGCTTTCAGTGGCGACGGCCGTTGGCTGGCCACGGGCACCTACTATGCCTTTCGCCTCTGGTGGGTCGGCACGTGGGAGCTGGGCCGAGTGATGGAGCGGGACCCGGGCAATTCGCCGGGCAACCTCGCCTTCACGAGCGACGGCAGTCTGCTCGCCGTCGCCCAATCGACCCGCCTGGCACGCCTTTTCGACGCGGCCACGGGGTACGAGTTGGCGACCTTGCCTTCTCCCGTTCCCAAGAATATCTACTGGCTCTGCTTCAGCCCGGACGGCACCAAGCTGGCGGTGTGCTGTGAAGGGGGGCTCATCTACGTCTGGGACCTGCGTCTGATCCGGCAAGAGTTGGCGGCCATCGGCCTGGACTGGGACCTGCCGCCTTATCCGCCTGCCAACGCCGAAGAGGCCCCGGCCCGCTTGAAGTTCCGCGTCATCCCCGGAGACTTCGCCACGCCGCCATCAGCGAAAGCCCGGGAGTTGAGCAACACCGCCTGGCGCCTGGCCACCGACCCCGACCCCAAGACGCGCGACGCGGCAGGTGCCATCGAGCTTGCCCGGCAAGCGGTGGAGCTCGCCCCCGCCGTCGGAATGAACTGGCGCACGCTTGGCGTCGCCCACTACCGCGCGGGCGCCATGCCGGCCGCCATCACCGCGCTGCAAAAATCGCTCGAACTCCAGGGCGAAAACTGGTTTGACCTGCTGGTTCTGGCCATGGCCCACTGGCAGCAAGGCGACAAGGACGCCGCCCGTAAGTTATACGATCGGGCCCGCCGCTGGCTGGAGCAACACGTCCTGCCGAACGCGGATTCCCGGCGATTTGCCGTTGAGGCCGCGGCCTTACTGGGCCAACCGGACGACTCACGCCAACGTTCCCCGCCGAAAAAATAGCAGCTTCTCCCTGCGGGCGGCCAAGGCCCAGACACCGCCCGCGCTGCTCCGGCCGCGCCCGAAACCGTAACCTGCCGCGCGGAAATACCTACTCGGAGCCACGACCGGTCGGAGCCGCGACCGATAGGGAGCGGTTTGCCCGCACCGCTCCCTATTGGTCGCGGCTCGGACAACTCGGGATTTGCGCATCTGTTTCCGCGCGGCACCTAACGTTTACGCAAATTTGAAATGTTTTCCCGCGGCGGTATCACGGATTTTTCGTGCCTATCTATTGGGGTGAGCAAACTATACCTGTTGTACGGCAGACCGCGAGCGCTGTCGCCGGAAATTGTACCACCTTAACCTGTAGGAGCCGCTCATGAATCATCCGTACCCCATGCGCCGGCCGCTGAAAATGGCCTGCCGCACCAATGTCTATCGTCCCCGGGTCGAGAGCCTGGAGGAGCGCTTACCCCCAGGCGATCTCCTGCTCGCCAAGCTCTGGGGACCGTCCTGGTTCGGAGCGAACGCAGCCGAAACTAGCTTTGCCAGCAGTAGCGTCCCGTCGGCGGCAACGCCAGTCCGGCGGTCGGTGCCGGAATCGCATAGCCCGCCTGTGACTCTCCTTCAGCACCAGCCACCCGAACAGACCTTGAACAACGATACTCAAAGCCTGATTGCCCCGCCAGCGATCACCCCCATCGGGATGGACGATGGTCTTGACCCATCCGCTGCCCTTGACGCCCTGACCAACCCAGGCGGCTCCCACGGCCTAGCGCCGGCCAGGCATTTCGTCAGCCCACAGGTCGCGATGACTCATGCTGTCGAGGACGGCGCAGCGGCCGCCCCGGTAGCGTCGCCCTCCACTCCTGGCACGTTCTTGGGGGCGAACCCACCTGCCGTAACAGAGGCCGATATTCGTCACCCGGCGAATGATCTGAATTTCATCGTTGCCAGCACGCCGATTGTGCCTTTGGGAAATGGCTTGGACGGGCAAGGCGACGACGGGTCCGACGGTCCCCCGCCGAACGGCAGCGTCCACGCCTTGTTCCAGCTGGACGCCACCACGGCCGGTCCCTTCCCCGCGGACCGCTTCACCGTCGCCGACCGAACCCAGAACACCAATCGGCGGGTCAACCTGCCCTACCCCGACTGTACGGTGTATGTTTCGGACTGCCAGGACATTGCCGTTCTCAACGAACTGGACGGGTTCAACCTTCAGCCCAGGCTGTCGGTGCCCTTCGACGGCGCGATTGATGTGAACTCGGTGAATAGTCAGAGCATGTTCCTGGTCAGTCTGGGCGATACACTCAATCGCCACGACCACGGCGGGCAAGTCGTTGGCATCAACCAGGTGGTCTGGGACACGTTCTCGACCACGCTGCACGTCGAGTCCGACCAGCTGCTCGACCAGCACACCCGCTATGCCCTCATCGTCACCAACAGCATCCATGACCCACAGGGTCAGCCCGTACAAGCCAGCGGAGAGTTCCTGCATTTCCGGCATGACCTGTCCCATAGCCACGACCCGGTGCTGCGCTTCTACGGCCAAGAGCTAGAGGAAGCCGTGCGGGCCGCACGCCACGTCGGGGTGCGCGAGCGCGACATTGTGGATGCCGGCGTCTTCACCACCGAGAGCGCCACCGCTGTTTTGGAGAAAATCCGCGACCAGATCCACGCCGCCAGGCCGCAGCCGGCCGACTTCAACTTGGGGCCGCACGGGGAACGGACCGTCTTCAACCGGGCAGACGTGACCGGCATCCACTGGGAGCGGCAGACCGGGGACGACCCGCCGAGTTTCTCTCCAATCGACGTCGACCTGTCGTTGCTCAACATCGCCCCGGGTGCAGTGGCTCAGATCGCCTTTGGGAAATACGTCTCGCCCGATTACGAGGTCCACCCCGGGGAGTACATCCCGCCCGTTGGAACCCGCACTGGCACGCCGGCCGTACAGGGTCACAACGAGATCTTCTTCAACCTATTCCTGCCGTCCGGCCGCAAGCCCGAAGCTGGCTGGCCGGTGGCCATCGTGGGCCACACGTACTCGACCAACAAGAATAACGGAATTCCACTGTTCGTCGCCGCCACGCTGGCCGAGCAGGGAATCGCCACCATCGGCATCAACATCGTCGGACACGGCTTCGGACCCGACAGTACGCTGACGGTCCACCAGGCCGACGGCGGGTCGGTCACCTTCCCGGAGGGCGGCCGGGGCATCGACCAAACCGTCAGCCACACGATCACGAACGTCGGGGGTTTCTTCACGGCGCCCCCCCGGGCGCTGATTACGGTTGCCGACGGGAATCGGCAGACCGTGGCCGACCTCATGCAACTGGTCCGCGAGATCGAGGCCGGCATGGACGTGGACGGCAACGGCACTCCCGACCTGGATCCCTCCCGCATTTATTTCGCGGGTGCCTCCCAGGGGGGTGAGTACGGCACCATGTTCATGGCCGTCGAGCCGGACGTACGGGCGGGCACCCTCACCGTCCCGGGGGACCTATGGGTCGACTTACGACTCGGTACGATCGTGCGAAATACCACCCGCGACGCGCTGGCCGAGCGCGTTCCGTCGCTAATCAATGCCCCCGGAGTCACTACCATTGACGGGCTTCCGGTAAATGGCAACGGCCCCTACTTCAACGAGAATCTGCCGCTGCGGGACGGCATTCCGTTCACCGTTCACCTGGAGGACGGCACCGACCAGGTGATTCAGTCGCCGGTCAGCAACGCCGTGCCCGGCGCGATTGCCATTCAGGAGGTCTTGGACCATCAGGTGTGGGGCATGATGTCCGGCGATACGCTGGCGTATGCGCCGCACGTTCGCAAAGCCCCGCTCCCCGGCGTGCCGGCGAAATCGGTCATTTACCAGTTTGACGCGGGAGATGAAATCGCACCCAACCCCGCGACGACTGCGCTCCTTCGGGCGGGAGACCTGGCCGACCAGGCCACCTACTACCGCAACGATCTCGCTCATGCCAAGGACCCGCAGGTGCCAACCGTGGGGCATCAATTCCTGTGGAGCTATCTCACCAATCCGGATCCGCTGGTTGCTGCCATCGCCCGTGGCGCTCAGGAGCAGATCGCGACGTTCCTCGCCTCGGACGGGACGACGATCATCCACCCGGAGCCGGCCCGCTTCTTCGAGACACCGATCCAGGGCCCGCTGCCGGAGGACCTGAACTACATCCCGTGAGGCAGGACCGGGCGAGACGTGGCTCAGCGTGGCATGGGTTTCGCTTGCAGGGCGCAGCCTGCTCGGTCCGGCATCGCCCCGCGCTCAGTCTACCCTCCGGGAGATGTGAACCTGAGATGTTTTCCGCGGCGGTATCACGGATTTTTCGTGCCTATTTATTGGGGTGAGCAAAGCTGTTCGCATCAGAAAGGAAGCCGAATCAGGAAAAAGGGGTGAAAAACTCGCGCGTAAGCGCTCCTTGGCGGTATTGAGTTTCTTTCTTGGTTTGCCTCATTGCGTCTTGGCGGCTTTGCGGGAGTTTTTTGTCTCCCGCAAAGCCGCGAACGCGCAAACAACTGCAAGAATGTGGGAGGTTCAGTATGTCTTGGTTCAAGTTTTTCGCGAAATCGTGGATCGAACGCCGTCCGCGGCGGTGGAGTCCCTTGCACCTGGAACCGCTGGAAGCCCGCTGTGTCCCGGCGACCATTACGCCGAAAACGTTTGCCGACGGCGGCCTCGATAGCGGCAGCCTGCGTGATGCCGTCCTGCAATTCAATAGCGATAGCGGCACCGACGACGACACCATCCAGCTGTTGTCCGGCACCTACCGCCTGACCATCCGCAATGACAACAGCCGCCACGAGACAGCGGGCCTCACCGGCGACCTGAACTTGACCCAGACCAGCCACCGCTGGATCATCCAGGGCGCCGGGCCGAGCACGATCATCGATGCCAGTCAGCTCCAAGATCGTGTCTTCGACATCGTCACGCCTGGCATCAATGTCATCTTCCAGGACCTCGTCATCCAGGGCGGCCTGGCCCAGGACGATGGAACGGACGGTCCCGTGGCAGGAACCACCGATGCCCTGGGCGGCGGCATTCTCAACAACGGCGGCGACCTCACGCTCGATAACGTCGTGCTTCAGAACAACGCGGCGCAGGGGGGCGAAGCACCGCGCACGACACTACCTGGTTACCGTGCAAATGGCGGAGGGCTCTACTCGATTAGCGGCGCGCTGATCCTCGCCGGGGCCACGATCGCCAACAACCGTGCCACGGGCGGCCGTGGCGGTGACCACAACGGCACCTTCCGGGCCGGTGTCGGCGGTGCTGCGGACGGCGGCGGCCTGTACGCGACCGCCGGCTCCCTGGACGTTTCCGCCAGCATGATTTCCAGCAACCAGGCCACCGGCGGGCGGGGGGGTGATGGCTCGTTTTACAGGACGTCTCCCTTAACCACGGGGAACGGTGGCGCCGGCGGGTTGGGCCAGGGTGGCGGCCTGTATGTAAACGGCAGATCCCTCACAATCACGGCCAGCACCATCGCGTCCAACCACGGAACCGCTGGCGCTCCCGGGCTCTACGCGGTGACGAATGTCTACAATGGCTACGGTGAAGGAGGAGGCGTGGACAACCTTGGAACGCTGACAATCACGGGCAGCACCACCGTCTCCGCCAACTCCGCTGACTTCGGCGGCGGCATCGCCAACTCTGGCACACTGACGGTCACGGGCAGCAGCCTGTCGGGCAACTCGGCCGAGTCGGCGGGTGGCGGCATCGTCAACGGCGACCGCCATTATAGCAGCGGAACGATCACGGTCAGCAACAGCACCCTATCAAGCAACACCGCTCGCTTCGGCGGTGGCATATACAACGACGAGGACGCTGACCTAACGGTCAGCGACAGCACGCTGTCGGGCAACTCGGCCGCGGTCGGCGGCGCCATCCTGAACAGTTGTGCGCTGACGATCAACAATAGTATCCTGTCGGGCAACTCGGCCGGGGCCGGCGGAGCCATCGATAACCTACTCGCCGGACCCCTCCCCCGCTGGCTGACCGTCAGCAATAGCACCCTGTCCGGCAACTCCGCCGGCGGCGACGGCGGCGGCATCTACACCTGGGGGTCGTCCATATACCCCGTCCAGCTCACGAACGTCACCCTCACTGGCAACCGGGCGAACATCAGCGGCGGCAGCTTCCATGGCGGAGGCTTCTCCGTTGCCAGTAATAGCTTGCCGATACTGCACAACACGTTAATCGCCGGCAATTTCAACGGCGCAACCGGCCCGGCCCGCGACGATGTGTACGGCCCGCTGAGAGTGATCGGCGACCACAACTTGATCGGCGACGGCACCGGTATGACCGGCCTGAGAGACGGCGTCAACGGCAACCAGATCGGTAGCGCCGATGTCCCTATCGACCCGCTGCTCGGCCCCCTGCAAGACAACGGCGGCCCGACCCTCACGCACGCCCTCTTGCCCGGCAGCCCGGCCATCGACGCCGGCAACAACGCCTACGCCACCGACTGGGACCAGCGCGGCCCCGGATACCCGCGGATCGTAAACGGGGTCATCGACATCGGGGCTTTCGAATTTCAGCAAGATGGCGGCTATGCTCCGCATCGCTCGGTGCGGCTCCATGCCACGTCAGTCCCTCTCGATGGGGCCGCCCTGCTGCCCCTGGCGATCTCACGAAGCCCGGCTTTGTCCCCGAGCCCGAGCTCTGTTAACGCCCAACCCCAAGCTACGTTGCCAGGTCCGCAGCCCGCCGTCGTGGATAGGCTGTTTACCTCACCCAACCAGGAGGATACCGGGTTCACCCTAGCCCGGATGAAGCGTGGCATGCCGATCGCCCGAGACACCCAGGAACAGATCGCGATATTGGAGATCATCCCGCCGGAGCCAGTCTTGTTCGAGACGCCATTCCAGGGACCGCTGCTGGCGGATTTGGACTACATCCGGTGAGGTGGAGGGGCATTGCGGGCAAATACGGCTTCGTCTCGTGGCACGGTCGGGAGATCCTGCCACGACGGGAACAAAAAAGCAGGCGGCAGGTGCGTGTCCGATGCCAAGCAGCACCCGCACCGGCCCGGCATCCCCCCGGCGCTCGGTCTGCGCGCCGGGGACGACGGCCTTGATCAACGTATCGCAGACCCACCTTGGCGAAAACTGGGGGCTTACGCCACCCCGATTGCCAAATTTCTGAGGAGGTTCAGTTCATGTCATTTACGAAAGTGTTCGCCCGACTGATACATCGTCCGGCAGCACCGCGCCGCCGGAAAGCACCCAGGTCCACAGGCCTGCTGTGGCTCGAGCCGCTCGAGGGCCGGCTCTGTCCTTCGTGGACCACCCCGGTCAACCTCGGCCCGCCGATCAATACGACATCCGACGAGGGTTACCCGGTGTCGCTCACCAACAACGGTCTGAGTCTTTACTTCGGGTCTAATCGGCCCGGAAGCTACGGCCAGCAGGATATTTGGGTGTCTCAACGCGCCACGATCAACGATCCTTGGGGTCCGCCCCAAAACCTGGGGCCGACGATTAACAGTCCTGCCCCCTATCTACAGCACAGTGCACACATTACGGAGGATGGGCATCGGATGTTCTTCTATAGCACGCGTCCGGGAGATTATGGCGACGGGGATCTCTGGGTTTCATATCGACAGGATACGCACGACGACTTTGCCTGGGGAGAGCCGGTGAACCTCGGCCCGAATGTAAACAGTGTCGGTGCGGTCAGTGCGTGCCCTTCGCTCTTCGAGGATCCGCGGACCGGCCTCGCGACGCTCTATTTCGTCAGCGACCGCCTGGAGGATCACCATTTACATGTCTTTACCAGCAGCCAGCTACCGGACGGTTCCTTCGGTCCAGCGGTCCCGGTGCCGGAATTGAACAGCCCCAGAACCGAGGAACACTTCGCGGTCCGCCCGGACGGCCTGATGGGAATCGTGGACTCCAACCGCCTTGACGGGTTCGGCAGATTTGACCTCTGGATCACCACGCGCGCGAGCCTGAATGAGCCCTGGTCCACCCCTGTAAACATGGGACCGGACATCAACACCGACATGAACGACGCTATGCCGTCTTGGTCCCCCGATGGCCGAACACTCTTTTTTGGGTCAGATCGTAGCGGCGGTTACGGGGGGACGGACCTGTACTATACGACCTGGCAACCGGACACGTGGACGGTTACGAATACTGCCGACAGCGGCCCCGGCTCGCTGCGGCAGACGATCGCCGCCGCCTTCAGCGGGGATCGGATCGTCTTCGACCCCAGCATGCAAGGCCACACCATCACGCTGACCACCGGCGAGTTGGCCATCAACAAAGACCTGGACATCGAGGGCTTGGGCGCCGACCAGCTCGCCATCAGCGGCAACCACCAAAGCCGGGTCTTCGACATCGGCGGCGGGGCGACCGTCACCATCGCCGGGCTGACGATCACCGACGGCCTGGCGTTTCAGATGGGAGCAGTGGGCCTGGGCGGCGCCATCCGCAACGTCGGCAGCACGCTGACAGTCGCTAACGACGTCTTCTCGAACAACGAGGCCCGCGGCGTCGGGGCCCAGGGCCGGGGCGGGGCCATCGAGTGCGACTCAGGCGCCACCCTCAACGTCACCGACAGCCGGTTCCTGGACAACCTGGCGCACGGCATCGCCAGCGGGAGCACCACCGCCGGGGCCGGCGGGGCCATCTATACTATGTCGGGTTCTCGACTCACCGTGACGCGCTGCCTGTTCAGCCATAACCAGGCCATCGGCGACAACCAAGCCGTGGCCGGGGCCATCGACGGCACAGTCTCCACCACCGTCACTGACAGCATCTTCATCGGCAACCAGTGCATCGGCGGCAGCAACGGCCAGAGCGGCTTCAGCCGCGGCGGCGCCATTTATAACTCTGCGGGCACTCTCACCGTCGTGAACAGCACGTTCACGGGTAATCAGGCCATCGGGGGTTCCAACAACACCGGAGACGACCCTAATTCGGGCGGCGGCTTCGCAGGCGCCATCGCCAATACCGACCGGGCGATCCTGTTCGTGAGGGGCAGTCACTTCTCGGGCAACCAGGCTCTTGGGGGCTCCAACAACGTAAGCACCAGCACCGGCAACCTCGTCAGCCCGGGCAGCAGCTACGGCGGCGGCTTGCTCACTGTCGGAGTGGCCACGGTCACCGACAGTACCTTCGAGGACAACGAGGCCCGCGGGGGCAGCGGCAATAGGGGGGCGGCGCCAGCTTTCAGAACATGGGTACTGCCGCGGGCGGCGCAATCTCCATCGGGGCAGCCAATACCTCGGGTACCCCCGTTAGTTTAGTCCTCAGTGACGTGACGCTCCGCCATAACCGGGCTATCGGCGGCGACGGCAACACGGCCGGCACCTTCACGGCCGCCACCTTCTTGGGCACCGCCTGGGGCGGCGGGCTCGAGTGTGACGACCTGGGATTTCCCCGCCCTCCGGGCGGCAGCACGACCACGGTCAGCAACAGCATGATTACGGACAACCAAGCCATCGGAGGCCAAGGAGTTGATGGCGAGGATGGTGCCGATGCGCTGGGGGGCGGCGTGGCGAACGTCTTCGCCAGTGCCCTCACCGTTTCCGGCAGTACGTTCAGCGATAACCACGCAGTGGGCGGCGCAAGCCGTGCCGGCGGCAACGGCGGCCAGGGCTTGGGCGGCGGCCTCTTCAACGACGGGCCGTCCATCGACCCATCCAACCTCGGGGCCCCGACCATCGCGACAGTGCTGGACAGCACGCTCCGCGACAACGAGGCCGAAGGCGGCGCCGCCGGCGCTGGCGGCAGCAGCGCCGGCCTCGGTGCGGGCGGCGGCATCTCCAGCGCCGGCATCCTGACAGTTCTTGGCAGCGGCCTGGCGCACAACTGGGCCCTCGGCCACGACGGTGAAGACGGGGCCAACGGCGGCGACGCCCTCTACATCGCAGGCGGCACCGCCTCCGTTCTCACGACCTCCATCGACCACAACCGCGCCCTCGGCGGCGACGGCGACACCGGCAGTAACGGCGGCAACGGCCTGGGCGGCGGCGTCTGCGTCGCGGCCGGCACCGTGGTCGTCAGCGCTTCGGCCATCAGCGAAAACCAAGCCATGGGTGGCCTGGGCGACGGCGCCGGGACCGACGGCCTCGGCGTGGGAGGCGGCGTCTACAACCTGGGGACGTTCCTCTTCGATGCCTTGACCGTCATTGACCACAACCATTCGTCCACGAGCAATGATGATTGTTTCGGCTGTTGAGGCATACCGGCCACCGCTCGATGTATTGGACGGCGACCGAGCGAACGGAACGCACGGTAGCAATTTGATAGTATGTTCATCGTGACAACATTCCGGTCGTGGCTTCAACATGAGAGGGTCTCTGCGATGATGCACTTGTTTTGGAATTTGGTGGCTTTCAGCTTGGCCGTACTCGTGACGGGATCAGCGCGAGGTGATTAACAACCGTGTCCTGGTTGATCCGACAGATTTGAATAAGCTCTATGTCTGCATGAATAACGCGGGAGTCTTCCGTAGTACGGATGGCGGCGACCACTGGTCCGCCCTCAACAACGAACTTACGGACTTGCGTGTTTGGACGCTGGAGCTTGATCACAATGATCCGAATGTCCTGTATGCGGGGACCAACGGCAGCAGCATCTTTCGCCTCGACCTTTCCGGCGGCGGGCCTTGGCGGAGACCGGGATCGCGATCGGGTCCCCATCGAGCAAGTGAGCTACAGAGTCGTTGGAACCTGGCGAGTTTAGTCGGTTCGCCCGTTGGCTACGGGGCATACTCTCCCTATTACCATAGCGCGGATGAGAAGCTCGCGAGCCATGGGATCGCCACACAGGCCTGTACGATGGACGTCGCCCTTCTCGACCGCTTTTTCGCAACAGCTGGCGATGGTAAACGTATCATGGCAGCGGGAGACCACGCGCGAAATTTCACGGTGCAGAATCACGGCAAGGTCGAGGACGAATTCCCGGCGAACTTTGGGGATGTCAATGAAAGTATGCATTTGTCAACAAGTCTTCCGAACGCGGATCCTGAACTTCAAGCGATTCGGCAAACAAGAGAATGAGAAAAATGCAAAATTCACAGAGAAGAATACGTTCATGGCGGGTGACATACGTCGCAGCGGAGGGGCGGTTTTTGGCAAGTCATAAGTAGGGATCTCGTAGAGGGTTCGGGAATACGTCGCAAGGGAGGTCGATACGTCGCAGGGTTTGCAATTACGTTCACGGGGCCCGAGAGGTGGTGGGCGCAACGTATTTCTTGTATGCCATTGGTCGTTCGTCCCTGGTCATTGGCAGTCAAGCGTGGAAAAGGGGAACGCCGGCACGGCGTCGTGTCTCACGGGCTCGTGAGATACGGCGCCAAAAAGCGCGTTAAGGCTTTTTGCACCAATATGTTGGGTCGAGGGCCGCGGGTATGCACAAGCGTGAGATACGGAGTCGGTTGGGCGCCGGACTGTGAGCGTTTGCCCTTAGCCGCCAAACTGATTCACCCGCCTGGCCAGCAGGCGTGGGTCTTACGGTTGTTTCATCAGTTGCTTCTGCAATTCGTCGGCCAGACAATTCGAGTCGTCGACGCTCAGCCGTGCCCACACGGATTCCTACACCAGTTCCGCGATCGGTTTGCCGTTCTGGACCATCGGCGTCGGCCGGCCGGTCGGGTCCTGGAAATGGAGATCGAGCGGCAAGCCGAGAACGTGGAAGACGGTGGCCATCAGGTCCTGGGGCGTGATGGGGGTGGTCTTCGGCACTTCGGCCTTGGCATTGGAGTCGCCGATGACCTGGCCCATCTTCAAGCCGCCGCCGGAAAGAGCGAGTGTGGAAAGCGGGGCCCAATGATCGCGCCCTGCGCCGCCGTTGATGCGCGGCGTGCGGCCGAATTCACCGGTGATGACCAGCAGGATGTCCCTGTCCAAACCCCGGACGGCGCAATCATCGACAAACGCGGCAACCGCATGATCCATTTGCGGCGCCAGGTTCTTCATGCTTTGCGCGATCTGCCCATGCATGTCCCAGCCGCCGTAATGGAGAGTCACAAAGCCGGCGCCGGCCTCGCACAGCCGGCGGGCCATCAAGAGTTGCTGGCCCAATCCGGGCCCGTAGCGGTCGCGGGTGCGCGGGTCTTCGCGGTTGACGTCAAAGACTTCGCGCGCACGGCTCAGAATCAAGTCAAACGCCTGGGTTTCGAAACTGTCCAATCCCTGCATGAGGCCGGTCTTGTCGATTTTCCGGTCCAGACTGTCGAAAGTTTTGAGCAAGGAGCGGCGGTCGGCCAGGCGCTCGAGAGCCACTTGCAAATTCATGTTCCGGCGGGCGTTGCCGCCGGTATCAAATGGGCCATACGCGGGTCCGAGCCAGGAGGGACCATCCCCCAGGATGCCACCCATGCGGACATAATTGGGGAGGCCGGTTTGGGAATTGTTGCTGCCGCGGATGCGCGCCAGGATAGAGCCGAAAGAAGGTTTGATCGGTGGCATATTGTTATCGGCGGGCGGATAATCGTAACCGGTCATGACCCAATGGGTGCCGCCGCCGTGGCCGGAGTTACCGTGGGCGAAGGAACGCACGAAAGCCATTTTATCGGCAATGGCCGCAATCTTGGGAAACACGCCACCGATCTCCACCCCCGGAAGTTTGGTCTTCACGGCGCCGACGACGCTGCGATATTCCGCCGGAGCTGCCATCTTGGGATCGAAAGTTTCAATGTGGGTCGGTCCGCCTCCCAACCAAAGCCAGACGACCGAAGTGTTCTTGGACGCGGTGCCCGCAACTGCCGCTGCGGCGCGAGCCCTGAGCAACTCGGGAAGCATAAAACCGGTCAGGCCCAGGGCTCCCACTTTGAGGAAATCCCGGCGCGTGGTGCCGTCACAATTCAACCCGGTGCGCGAACCGAAGAGATTCAGCATAATCGGCTCCTTTCAATTACTTCTGCTGGCAAGGTACGGGAAGTAAATTCGTGATGCCCGGCTGGCGGGGGTTTCCGGCAGGTTGCAAAATCCGGAGGGATGGAAAGCCGGCGGCTGGTCAATGGTTCGGCCCCCCAGTTATGCGAACCATTCATTACCTCAAGCCTAATCGGAAAACCGAACGATGTCAATTTGGATCGGTCGCGAAAAAAATACAAAAAATAGCTGCTTACTGTTGCAGAACATCTTGCCATGTGGTGCAATGACGAGTGCAGGACGGGAGGTTCCCAGCCTTAACCGGAGCATGGCGGGGCACTATTTAGGAGCAACCTACGATGGGATGCGACATGGTGGTGGCCCTGGGACGGGCCGCGGTGGATGGACAAACGCTTTTCGGACAAAACAGCGGCCGGCCCATCGGAGAAAAACAAGTCTTATGCCGCACTTCCGGCCGAGAATTCGCGCCGGGGGAAAAGATACGTACGCAATATTTGGAAGTGCTCCAGCCGCGAAAAACCGTCGCGGTCCTCGCCACCCGGCCCGATGGGTGGTGGGGATATTGCAACGGAGTAAACGAACATGGCGTGGTCATGGGCTGCGCGACTTTACAAAACAAAATCAGCTGTTCCGAACCGGGGCTGACCGGTGGTGATTTGGTCCGCCTGGCTCTGGAACGCTGCCATAGCGCTCGTCACGGCGTGGATTTGCTGGGTGAACTCATTGAGCGTCATGGCCAAAGTTGTCAGACCGGCAGCTGCTATCCGGCGGGAGGGGATAACGGTTTTTTGGTTGCGGATGGCGCCGAGGCGTTTGCAGTGGAAACCGCCGGCCATCACTGGGTATACCAGGAAATCCAGGAAGTCCGGGCTGTGAGCAACGTTTGCCTGATCCACCAGGACTGGGATCGGATTTCGCCGGGTCTGGCTTCGTTTGCGATCGCCCAGGGCTGGTGGCCCCGCGACGGGCGCAAGCTGGATTTTGCAGCGACGTGCAGCGATTTTGCCGTTGGCCAGGCCTCGGGTCTCAGGCGGTGGGGCCGCAGCACTTTGCTCCTGGAACAGCAAAACGGGCATATCGACGCGCCGTTTTTGCGGCGGGTTCTCAGCGATCATTATGAGGGAACGCATTTTGAAGTGGATCCGAACACTCCATGTGCAGGACCGGTCCCGCTCTGCCAGCATGGCAATGGTCCCCGTATCGCGTGGACGGGTTTCAGCACGGTGGTGCAAATCGGCGCCAAGTCCTTCCGTTTGCCGATTGTCTGGTACGCGTTCGGTCCCCCGTGTGTGAACGTTTATTTCCCCCTGTTTTTGGAAGGTGAATTGCCCCAACACTATGTCCTCGGGAATATTTTAATTCGGATGAATGGACTGGAGCAAAAGTTTCGCAATGATCCGGAACGATGGGACTCTCTGCAAGACGGTCTGGGGCGCTTACAGGTCCGATTTGACCACGAAGCGGAGGAATTTGCGCTGGAAGGAGCATCCCTAAAAAAACAGGGCTGTAATTTTGAATTGCAGCGCCTGGCGGGGACCTTCATGCAACATACCCTGGAGCAATTCGAGCTGTTTCTCGAGGAGTTCGATCGTTCCAGTCGGAAACCGACAACGGAGTACCAGGAAGAACTGGTCTCCTATTTCTAAGTCACTGGGCAACTCTTTTTCAGCCCATTGTGCGAGCGTCCGTCCCAGGATCCCGCCGTGGCAAGGGGCGACAACAGATTGCGGCATACCGGAAAAGAATCCTCCGCAACACGGATTCGTTACGAGGTTGCCTGTGGCTGCGGCAAGACCGTCGTTGGTTTTCGGCAGGCGCACCATCAAGAAGTGGTGTGCGCGGGTTGTGGACAAAAAATCTTTATCCTGCCGTTCAGTCCCCTGGGCTCTATTGCCGGCCGGTCCGCCAAATCGGCTTCGCGGGGAAGTCGGTTCTGGATTTGGCGGCGCTCCGTGGCCGCAGCGGCCGGCGCCCTTCTCGTCGCAATCGGGGCTATCATCCTCCTTACCTACAAATCGTACCATGCTAGCCTTTCTTTCATTGAACCAAAAACGTTTCGCCTCTATTTTGCCCAAGGGAAGCGGGCCCTGGGCCAAGGGAAATTTCAATTTGCCAGGGAAAATCTCGAAGCGGCCTGGAGCCTCCGCGACCGTCCGGAGGAAAACCTATCGTCTGCTGAACGCGCAGACCTGCTGCAGTTGCTTCGCGAAGCCAGGCTTCTGGCGGATTTGTCTGCGGAATCCCTTGAAGAGATGTTGCGCCATGCGGCCGACCTGATTGAGGACGAGCGGGAATGGCACCGGGAGTTCAGCCGGCGATACCAGGGAAAAACCGTGCTGTTTGACACAGAAGTGCGGCTCGATCCGGTTCGCCAGTTCCAAATGGAATATGTCGTCTTTGTAGGTGAGAGGCCCGCAAAAATGGAACTGTCCAATGTGGAGCTGTTCCGTTCCCTGCCCCTGGACAAACCGCGACGTCTTATTTTCGGCCTCCGCCTGGCAAATATTACCCTGGAACCGGAGGGTGTTTGGAGTGTGCGTTTCGAACCAGACGGTGGCGTTCTTCTGACTCAATTGCAAGCTGCTGCCGCGTGTTGTATGCAACCCGTGGACGATTTGCGAGAAGTAATAGACCGGCAGGGGTTGTGGATAAAGCGGAATTAACCAGCCTTGTTGCAGGATGAATCAAAACGAAGCAGAGGGTTTTTACCGGGATTTCGGTTAGAAACTAACTCAAAAAGGGATCAGACCCCCTAAAATCACGGGGGTCTGATCCCTTTTAGAGTTTGATTCTTAACTAATTCGACCAGCTCACCGAAAAGGAGTTGTCGGTAATGGAGGCCAGTTCATAGTGGCGATAGCCGTTGGCTTCTAGCCAATCGAGTAGATCTTCAGCTTCCGTTTTTTCTAAACCCGTACGAGCCATGCCTTTAAGCTCGGACTTCGCAACGGGAATTCGCTTGGGTTTTGTTTCACACCGACCTGAAACAGGGAAAGAACGACCGGCGAATTGCAGCAGATATCGTTCCCACCGATAGAAAAGCCCCATAATTGTGTCTCCTTATCGGACGACCCAAGCTTTTCCAATATTATCTATTGCAAATTACTTGCCAAAACGCATGTAATCCTTCTATTTACTTCCAGTTCGCCGTTTTTCAAATGAGTGAAATTATCTCGTATAAGGCTAGGTCTATTTTCGGTCTAAGGAAGGTCGGTTCATGCCAAATAATGCAGTTTTTGTGGAGATTGCCCCGGAGAATCAACAATTTGCGTAAATTGCGACCTTGGGAAACGGCCAGTTCAACAAATGATCAATGTTGATGAACAAGTGGAGCGTTGAATTGCGAGACCATTTGCGCAAATACTAGCAATCGCAGTCTTTTTTGTGAATACCAAAACCTCCCTTTTTTCTGTTATTTTGCTATTCATTCAGAATTACCCTGATTCGTTACATGCAGCAAACCGCTTAACTCCTCAGCAACTGCAACCGGAGCCGATTCAATGCCATCTTTGCGGTTCGGCTTTGAATTTCGCGTCTTGTCCCGGTCCAGCTAAAAGTTTGTGATGAGACTCCCCCGTTCCAGGCCAAACCAACAAAAACCAATCCTACTGGTTTTTCGCTGCTGCCCCCGCCTGGTCCCGCCAAACCGACGGTACTGATCGCCAAATCGGAGCGAAAACGCGTCCGGCATCCAACGGCCATGGCCTCGACAACCGGGGCACTAATGGCCCCGTGCGCGGCGAGCAAGTTCTCGGGGACGCCCAGTAATTCGATTTTGATGCGATTGTCATAGGCCACCAGACCGCCGCGCAGACAAACACTGGCCCCCGACACTTGGGCCAGGCGGTGGGCCACCAGGCCAGCGGTTACGCTCTCGGCGGTGGCCAGCGAAATGCTTTTCTGCGTTGCCAGGTGAATGACCGCATTCTGAAGATCTTCCTCTTCCACGCCGAATACCAGGTCTCCGAGGCGTTCGCGGATTTTCTGTTCCACCGGTTCAATCTGGGCGTGCGCTTCGGTTGCGGTGGGAGCACGGGCCAAAATTCGCAACGAAATGGTGGCATCGCTGACCGTGATGCCAACTTCGGGGGAGTGGCCCCGGCGGGTCAAATCGAGCAACTTTTCTTCCAGCGCGGATTCCCCAGCCCCGAAACAGTTGATCTTGCGCTGCACCAGCACTCCACCTCCCAGGCCCATCTGCAGCAAGCGGGGCATGACCAGGTCATTGAACATCGCGACCATTTCGGAAGGTACGCCGGGCATGGCGATGGCGATTGCCTTGTCCAATTTCATCCAGACGCCGGGGGCGGTCCCGTTGGCGTTCGGGATCGGTTCCGCGCCGGCGGGAAACATGGCTTGCACGCGGTTTCGATCCGGCATGGCGCGCTGGCGGCGGGCAAACATGTTTTGAATTTGTTTCAGCGATTCGTGATGGAGGACCAGTTCGACACCGGCGGCCCGCGCGAGGGCATCCCGTGTCAAATCATCCTGCGTTGGACCCAGGCCGCCCGTCGCGATTACTAGCTGGGCACGCCGCCCGGCTATACGGAACGCCTCGACATTATCGTCTAGGTTGTCGGCGATGGTGGTATGCCAGCCGACGGGAATGCCGATCTCGGCCAACCGCTGACTGAGCCATTGGCTGTTCGTATCCAGGTTTTGCCCGCTGGTGAGCTCGCTGCCGATTGAGAGAATTTCGGTTTTCATGACAAATGTAAGAGAAAAAGTTTTGAAGGTCAGGCTCGAAGCCTGACCTACATATTCAAGTACGGCGCCCAGGTATTTTGGATGATGCGAAAGATGGAGATAATGATAAACAGGGCGACAAGGAGCCAAACACCAAAACTTCCCATGCGGGTGACAATTGCGAGTTTCAGTACCGCTTCTTCCTCGTATTTTTGGGCCTGTTGCCGCATAATTTCCGGCACGCGGCCGCTTTCTTCGCCCACTGCCACAATATGCAGGAAATCATCGGGAAAAATCCGCGCTTTGGTCAGTGCGACCGCCAGCGGTTCCCCGGCTCGAAGTGTATCCTGGACAACTCTGGCACATTTGGCGAATGCGGCATTACCGGTGCCTCGCAAGCTGTGACCCAAGGCCTGGAGAATCGACATGCCGGTATCGAGCGTCAACGCCAGGGCCAGGCAAAACCGCGACAGAACCAGGGCCTCAAGCAGCGGGCCGATGGCCGGAATTCTCAAGAAGAGTCGATCCGCAAGGGCCTTTTGTTCCAGCGACCTGCTGATTAGTCGGTATCCCAGGTACAGAGCCGCGATGGACCCAAATGCGGTGAGGAGGAATGTAAGAGCCCCGCCGATGCCGCGCAATCCCATGCCGATTGGTGCGATATTGCCTTCGAGGAATGAGAACACGACGATCAGGCCCGCGATAATGAAGATCGCCATGATGAACTGCATGATAGGCAGCAGTGCCTGGGACCAGAATTGGCGCCAGAATTTTTGCTGCATGAGATAATACTTTTCCAGTTCGCCGAAGATTTCCGGCAATTGCCCAGTGCCTTCGCCGACGGCGGCCAGCGCCAGAAACAACGGTGGAAATCGTTCCCGGTTCGGTTGCAACGCCATTTCCAGGCTATCGCCTTCTTCCAAAGCCTGAGTGATCCGCCGCGCGATGGGCCGAATCGGCGCCGGGCCGCGCGTGGATTGTTGTTTGAACACATCGCGCAGCATGAGCCCTGCCCCCAGGTTGTGCCGTAACACTCGGCAAAGATGGATCAGGTTGTCCAGCGATAGACGGGTGGAGAATAGCATCGTCTTCTTATCCGGACAATTTCGTGAACGTTCATTGTAACTTCGCGTTCCGCCAAGCAACAATAGCGATAGGACTGGAAGAGAACTTATCAGCTGGGTAGGTCCGTCTCAACGGGAAGGGAGAATATAGAATGAGGTAGGAGAAGGTTGGGAATACGTTGCAGCCGAGCGGTGGTTTTTGTGAAGTCACAAGTAGAGATCTCATGGAGGTTTTGGGAATACGTTGCCACGGGAACTAATACGTTGCTGAGTTTGCCATACGTTGCGAGGGGGGCGGGGGGGTGGTGAAAGCAACGTGTTTTTCAGAAGAGATTGTAACAGCGGGGTGTGAGCTGTGGGAAGCTATAAGAGGAGGACGGCACCGGATGGAACCTTTGGTCTTTGAACCCTATCTCCGGCCTCAAGTCTGGGGCGACCGGCGGCTTGAAGAACTGTTCGGCAAGCCGCTGCCCCCAGAAGGCTCTTTTGGGGAATCGTGGGAGATCAGCGGTCATCGGCATCATGTCAGTCGCGTGAGCGATGGCTCGTGCAAAGGGATGTTGCTGACGGATTTGTGCGCCAAATACTCGCGAGACCTATTTGGCCATCACGTACCCGCGCCTTTCCCACTTTTGATCAAGCTGCTCGATTGCCATGATTGGTTATCGGTTCAAGTACACCCCACGGATGAACTGGCGCGGAAACTCTTGGGTGAGGAAAACGGCAAAACGGAGGCTTGGGTGATTTTGCATGCTGAACCCACCGGCCGGATTTACGCCGGGCTTCGACCGGGAATCACTCGTCCGGATCTGGAGCGCCACTTGGCTGCCGGAACTGTCGTCCAGTGTTTGCACTCTGTGCAACCGAAACCGGGGGATTGCATTTTTCTTCCCGCCGGTACCGTACATGCCGTCGGCGGGGGAGTGGTTATGGCCGAGGTTCAACAATCCAGCGACGCCACCTTGCGACTTTACGACTGGAATCGTTCGGGGAGTCCGGGCAAGCCCCGGCCGCTCCATATTCCGGAAGCCCTGGAATCGATCTATTGGCATGGCGGGCCGATCCAACCAGTTCCCGGCTCTCCTCTCAGCGGTTTGCCCGACGGGGTGCGCGGCGAGTCTCTTGTGCAATGCCCGTACTTCCACCTCACGCGCTTTAAACTAACTAGATCACTCGATAATCCCCATTCCGGATGTTTGTCCATATGGATGGTGCTTGCTGGATCGGCCGAATTGCGTAACATGGCGGACGAATACCGGCGTTTTTTTCGGCGCGGAGAAACGGTCTTGGTGCCGGCGGCTTGCGCAGGGCTTTCGTGGAATCCCGTTCTGGACGCGCAGCCTGTTACCATATTGGATATATGCATTCCTCTGAGAAAGGATGAAAGTTGAATCAACTGTCAATTTCGGCTGGTATGGTTTTTGCGAATTAGGTAATCATGAACAAAAGAATAGGCTCTGTGAGCACCGGATTCATATTCCGAATGGTGGTTCCCATTGTGGTTATCAGCGCATTGCCTTTGGTGGCTGGCTTGCTGATTGCCTGGAAAGCGTATGCCTCGCAGAAAACAGCCTCCAAGGTCCTGGCTTTGGATGTCAAAGGCATGCGGGCCGGTGAAGAATTGGCCATCGATATCCGCGACATTCGCAACCAACTCCAACTGTTTATGCTCACCGGCGAGCGCCAGCACTTGCAGCTCATTCCCGGATACCGGCAAAAGATGGCGGACTGGATCATCGAGGCCGAAAACGTTTCGGTAACCCGCAAAGAGCAGGAACTTATCACGCGCGTCAAGCAGGGCTATCAAGCTTTCTTTAGTCAATTCGACCGCATCGTGACCGAGGCCCAACCCGATGTACTGAAGCAACAGGTGCGGGCCATAATCAGCGATCCCCTTGCCAACGAGATCCTGGAGCCGGCCCAGGCTTACCTGGATTTCAATGAAGAGGAGATCAAGAAGACCGACGAGGATAACCGGAAGTACGTCGAACACATGGTAATGGCACTATTACTCCTCGGAATTTGTGGACCGGTATCCGGCGTATTGGCTGGGTACGGAATCTCCCGCAGCGTTAGTCGTTCGATTTTGCGTTTAAGCGTTCCTGTCCGGGATGTGGCCGGCAAGCTCAATGAAATAGTCGGCCCGATCACCCTGACGGCCCGGTGGAGCCTTACTGAACTGGAGACGGTGCTCCGGCATATTGCCGACCAGATCGGAACCGTGGTCACGCGCCTGCAGCAGAGCCAGCGCGATGCGCTACGCGCGGAGCAATTGGCGGCAGTCGGTCAGATGGCCGCCGGCATGGCGCACGAGCTGCGTAATCCCTTGACCGCGATGAAGATTCTGATTCAAGCGGCAACCGACCGGGGAACTGCAGCCGTGGTGGAAGGCCGAGACCTTGCGGTACTCGAGGATGAAATCGCCCGGCTCGAGCAACTGGTACAGGAGTTCCTCGATTTTGCACGACCTCCTCAACTCGAAAAAAGTTCACTTGAATTTCGGGACCTGTTACTCAAAACAGTGGACCTGGTGGCGGCGCGCGCGGCGCAGCAACATGTACTCATCCAATGCGATCTGCCTGAGAAACCGGTTGTACTCCAGGCCGACATCGGCCAATTGAGGCAAGTCGTCCTGAACCTGTTGCTAAACGCGCTCGACGCCCTTGGCGGCGGTGGCATCATTTTCGTTACTATGCACCAGTCTGGGAACGAAGGCTGGTTCATCCTGGAAGTTGCGGATACGGGTCCCGGATTGCCCGCCGAGTTAGGACAGCGCATCTTTGAGCCCTTTGTCAGCACCAAGGCGACCGGACTCGGCCTGGGACTGTCGATCAGCAAACGCATTGTGGAGGCGCACGGGGGGCAGATTTCGGCAACTAGCCGGCCGGCCGGCGGCGCAGTTTTTGCTATGTCACTGCCGGCTGCGGGCTTCCAGACCGAGAATTCGAACTCCGAAGCCCCGGCTGCTGCGCCGGAGCCAACTTTAGTTGCGAAAACTTGAGAGCGAATCATGCCCAGGCTGCTCGTCATCGATGATGAACCGAACGTTCTGTACTCGCTGGCCAAGAGTCTTGAGTCAACGACAGTGGAGGTCTTGACAGCGCTTACCGCGAAGCAGGGGATCCAAATCGTAGAAGCCGACCGGCCCGACGTGGTCCTTCTCGATATCCGCCTTTCGGACATGAACGGGTTGGAGGCATTCGAGCACATCCGCCGGATCGACCCGCGCTTGCCGGTAATTTTCATTACAGCGTACGCCACGACGGAGACCGCGATCGAAGCCATGAAACGGGGTGCGTTCGAGTACTTGATCAAGCCGGTCGATTTTCATCAACTGCGCGAGGTGGTCGGGAAGGCTTTCCAATTGAGCCGTTCGCGCCACGTGCCGGCCGTATTCGAAGAGACCTCGGCAGCCGAGGATAGCCTCGTCGATCGTATCGTCGGCCGCTGCTCCGCCATGCAAGAAGTGTATAAAGCGATCGGCCGCGTCGCTCCCCTGGATGTTCCGGTGCTCATCGTCGGGGAGAGCGGTACCGGCAAGGAGTTGGTCGCCCGGTCCTTGTATCAGCATAGTCGCCGCAGCGATGCGCCGTTCCTGGCACTGAACTGTGCTGCCATTCCCGAGACGTTGCTCGAGAGCGAGCTATTCGGCCATGAGCGCGGCGCATTTACCGGCGCCGACCGACGCCGTATTGGTAAGTTCGAGCAGGCGAATCACGGCACGATCTTCCTCGACGAAATTGCCGACATGACCCTTGCCACCCAGCCCAAGATTCTGCGGCTGCTGCAGGAGCAAAGTTTCGAGCGCGTCGGCGGCAACGAAAATATTCAAACTGATGTTCGCGTTCTCGCCGCGACCAATCAGAATTTGGAAGAACTCGTGGCGTCCGGCCGCCTGCGTCAGGATTTGTACTATCGCCTCAAAGTCTATACCATTTCGCTGCCGCCGCTCAGAGAACGTCGCGGTGATCTGCCTCTTCTCGTCGAGCACTTTCTGAAACTGCTTAATCGCGAGTTGGGCAAGAATGTGACTTCGGTGTCCCCCGAAGGCATGCACATTCTGGAAAAGCACGAGTGGCCCGGAAATGTTCGAGAATTGTACAGTGCCCTCAAATATGCATCGGTCCAGGCTGTTGGTGAGATAGTCACTCCCGAATACCTACCGGAGATTGTGCTTGAGCGTCCCGCGCACTCCCCACAGGTTGTAACCGATCAAGCGACCTTCGACGTTGCGGAATTGGTCAACCGTTTACTGCGCGAAGGTGAGCCGGATATCTATCGGAAGGTCTGCCTTGCTGTGGATCGGGCGGTTATGGAAACGCTGCTTCGCCATACCAAAGGAAACCAGGTACAAGCCAGCGAGTTGCTGGGTATTTCTCGCACTACTCTCCGCGCTAAACTGCGGACCCTGGGAATGGCTGTTGAAAAACAGCTTCAACCAGAATCTGGTCAAGTTGATTAAAATCTGTACAGGATGATCAAATATCGTCCATAAGAAAAGTTTTCTTTAAAAAATCTTCGAAGAAAATGAAGGTTTTCGTCGCTAGCGTCGATACAAGCGACATAGCCGTTCAAATTCATCAGGCACTAAGGTCGATTTTGCGCAGTTTTTTTTGCTTTTTCGAAACTGATGCCCATAAGAGCACTGAGCAAATAATTCACCCTCATGGACGAGGTCGAGAGTTATGTCACGTCGATTGGTTGCGCTGTGCGGAATATTGCTCGCGAGCGGTTGTCTTTATAACGCAAGGCAGCGGACTGATGAAGCGGTTTGTGCCTTGGCTGCTCGCCCGTATGACCAGGTACCCGCACAGCCCGCGGAGAGCAGCCCCGAGACGCCAAGTGCCACACCCCCACCAATCAAAAATTCCCAAAACTTGCCGGTGTTCGAGAAGGATTTCCAGACGACTGCTTATCTCCAAGTGCAGGACGCTTCCGGTCAGCCGCCGGCGACCAAACCGAAACTGGAACCAAAGATTCCACCGGAAGTTCCCGGCTCGGAAGCCAGGCCCATCCAGCTACCCAAAGAGGAACCGGCCAAACAACGTGCAATCCAGCAACTTTACCCGGAACTGCCTCCCCTGCCCGCCGAGCCGACTCCTGTGCCCGGACCAAATGGCCAAGCCTACACACTGTCTGATCTTCAGGGAGTGGCTGCGACCAACAGCCCGGAACTGCGTCAAGTAGCGTCCGATGTCGAGGCTGCCCGCGGAGCTCTTATCCAGGCGCGAGCTTACCCCAACCCAACGGTCGGGTGGATCGTGTCTCCATCGAATGACGGCAGTACGGCGGGTGTCCAGGGGCCCTTTATTGACCAGACCATCAAGTTCGGAGGCAAGATCAAGCTCGCCGTCGCGGCTGCGGAAATGGATCTGGCCAACGCCGAACTGGCCCTGCGCAGGGCGCGCAGCGACCTGGCCACCCGCGTGCGCAACGCCTATTTCGCTCTGCTGGTTGCGAAGGAAACGGTACGGGTGAACAAGGCGTTGGCCCGTTTCACCGACGAGATCTACCGCCTCCATACCCAGTTGCTGCTTGCGGCTCAGCCGGTCGCTCCCTACGAGCCAATGGCCCTGCGGGCCTTGGCCTACGCGGCACGATTGACGTACCAACAGAGTATCCAGACCTACATCTACTCCTGGAAGCAGCTCGTGGCAGCGATAGGCCTGCGGCACCTGCCGCTCACCGAGGTTGCCGGCCGCATCGATGCGCTCATTCCGTATTATGACTATGATGCGGTCCTGGCGCACGCCCAGCAAAACCATACGGATGTTTTGGTCGCCCGCAACGGTCTCGAAAAGGCGCGCTACAGTCGGAAACTAGCTCAAATTGCTCCCTTCCCGGACGTCGACTTCAATGTGTCCTTATTGAAAGAGTACGCCCTTCCGCCGAAGCAAATGGTGCATACCGCGACGATCGGCTTGCCGCTGCCTATCTGGGACAGGAACAAGGGCAACATCATTGCTGCCGAGTCCGCGCTCGTCCGGGCCACCGAGGAGCCGCACCGGGTAGCCCAGAGCCTGACCAATACCCTGGCCGCCGCCTACATCGGTTACAAGACAAATCTGGATTCCCTTGAGTACTACCGCCGCCATATTCTCCCCGACCAGGTCCGGGCCTATCGCGGGGTCCTCGACCGCCGGCAGATCGACCCCGGAGTGGCCTTCGCGGATCTTTTGGGCGCGCAGCAAACGCTCACGGCGGATGTGACGGCTTACCTGGGCATCCTGGGCTCGCTTTGGACTTCGGTCGTGAGTGTCGCGGACCTGTTGCAGACGGACGATCTGTTCCAGCTCGCCAAACCGCAAGAACTTCCATCGCTGCCCGACCTGGAACAGTTGCCCGCATGGCCGTGCTGCCATGCATGTGAGGGGTCCGAGGTGAGCTGTCAGGGGTCGAAGGTAGGCGTTGTCTGCGAGGCCGGAAAGCCCCTGCTTCTGCCGCCCACCGCAGTCAAGGCAACACTTTCTGAGGATACCGCGAAAATGCCGGCGGCCGCGGCCCAAACGCCAAACACGGCTGTCGAGGACTCAGGACGTACCACCGAGCACGGTGAAACGAATGGGCATTGGCGACTTCGACGGTTGCGGCCGGGATCGGAACACTCTGTGGAAGCGGACGGCGTGCCCGCGGATGGTTCACCCCCGTTGCCGAATTGGAAAAGCTCGCAACACCGAGAGTAGAAAGTGCAAACGGGTCAAAGCCCTGGAGTCCGTTATGAGGAGTCGGTTCATGGTCCCCAAAGCTTGGCTTTTGGCAGCGTCGGCGGTTCTGGTCGGAATTGTGCTGGTTCCGCGCGGACTTGCCCAGTTGCCGAGTCAAACTCCCACTCCACCTCCGCCGCCCGCGGTGAGCAAAGGGGAGCCAGACGTATTACCGGGACTTCCTCGGCCTAAGGACGCCCCCGGATCTCTGTTTCAGGCGCCGTCCTCCGCTCTGCCCTATGATTGTTCGCCATTGCCGGGTCCCTATTTTGAACGTGATCCGCGGCTCGATCCTCCTTTCCTGCCGCAACCCGGATGGTTTGCGGAGTTGGACCTTGGTGTTGTCGTCCCGCATGTCAAAAACCGGCTAAGGGACATGGTTCAAGTCGGAACCGCGATGCCGGACATAGTGCAATTGCCGAGCACGGACCTGAATTGGACGGTTTCCCCGTCTGTTCAACTGGGCTACAGGTTGCCGTCGGGCTTCGGCGCGTTTGCGGTGGGCTACCGGCAGTTTGCTTCGGATGGGACAGCCGCGATGCAAGTTCCGGATGGCCCGGCGATCCTCAAAAACCGGTTGGATGTGAATATTGCCGAGCTTGACTACCTTAGCTGGGAGCTTTCCCTGTGGCCAAACTGCGGCATGAAATGGTGGTTTGGTTTACGGCTGGCGAACATCTTCTTCGATGGGCAACTCAGTGAGCCGTTTGCGGAAGCCGCAGCCGGTAGCGGGATTTTTGCCACGCATGTCTCAAACCATTTTCTGGGCGGCGGTCCCCTTTATGGATTGCAACTGACAAAAGATTGGCGGGAAACCGGAATATCTCTAGTGGCTCGGGCCGAGGGTGCCACGCTGTTAGGCCGGGTCCAGCAGGACTTCCTGGAATTCTCCACGCTTCCCGGGCCGGGGGGCGCCTTGTTGATCGGAGAGACGCGCCGGTCCAATCCTCAAAGCGTGCCCACGCTGAACGTCTTCCTGGGCATCAACTGGCAGCCCCCACGTTATTCCGCGCTTCTGCTCTCGGCGGGTTATGAATACGAATACTGGTGGAGCGTCGGCCGGCTAAGCACCACCACTTCGCGCGGAGAAATGAGCAACCAAGGCGTGCTGTTGAAAGCAGAATTTCGCTTTTGAGCCAAACCCAAAAACTCGACGCACCAATAATGATCCGTCGTTCGATTCATTCCGCCTGTTCACCCAATGTCCTTCCTGGCCAGAAAGTGAACAAGCCAAACGGCTTACGGGGCGCTTGCCCGCGCTCTTCCGCAAAAACAGAACCAACGGTCTTATCGAACCAAATCCCGATTTTCCTTGCATTTCCGCACGTGCGTTTCAGTTCAGAAGCAAGATCGAATTTTTGGCACCGGAAATGCATTCCAAGCAAGCCGGTTTCACAAGGCTTACCAAGGTCCATTGCTTCTGAGGCCGGTAATTCAACATGCAATCCCCTTCCGATGTGCATACGATTCTGGTCGTCGTCGGCGATGTTACCTTGGGCCAGGTGCTGAGCCGGGTTCTCTCGCGGCCGGGATTTTCCATAGAATACGCCGGTCATGCCGCTCAGGCGCTGGAACTTGCCGACCGGCACTCTCCGAGCCTCGTATTGCTCGATTACCGTTTGCGCGGCAGCAGTGCGCTGGAACTGGCCAAGAAGCTGTGCCGCAATCACCCCGGCCTCCGGATCATCGTTATGACCGATGACCCGCTGTGCGGCCAGGAAAATGGCTCTCCCCCAAAATTCTTGACGGCGGTGTTGGACAAGTCATTCGACCTGCACGAACTGCGCCAAGCAGTGGACGACGCTTTGCTTGCGGCGGCGGTGCAGGAGACGGCGTGTCTGGACGACATCCGTCTGAATGGCGCCCAAAGTACATCCACGAAGGCACGGAGGTCCGGTACTGTTCAATTTGCGTTTTTTGCCAAGGAGTTTCCCATGCGATTCTTCAGATCCAATTATTTCCGTGCCGCGGGCATCATCCTCATCGGCTTGGCCGTCGTGGCAAGTGTCGCGGTGGCAATGGGCGCGGTCCGGGTGCCTTGGCCGGCAGCGGGCAAGGAACAGAAGCCGGCCGAGGCGCCGAAATCGGCCCTGGGGGTCGAACTGGCCGAGGAACCACCCCACACCCTCGTCGTGCCTGTGGAAGTGCGCCGGACCCTGGGTATCCGCAAGGGCAGCACCGATCAGATCGTAGAAGTCAAGAAGCCGACGAAGACGCGGCCGCTGGTCATGCCCGGTTCGACCGGTCTGGATCCGACGCGCCTGTACCGCATCCGGGCTCGGTTTGCTCCCTCACCCTCCTCGGCCGAGGTCATCGAGATCGGCAAAGTCGCGAAAGACCCCAAGAAAACCGGAAAGGTGCAAACCGATTTTCGCGAGATCCGCTCGGGCGACCCGGTCGGCAAGGGCGAACTCCTCGCCGTTTTTCATAGCGTGGACGTCGGCAATCAGAAGAACAACCTCATCGATGCGATTTATCAAAAGACACTTGACGAGGAGATCCTCAAGAAAGCGGAAGCCAAGGCCGAAGCCGTGCCCGAAGTGTTTCTCCTCAATGCGCGGCGCAACGTCCAGGGTGATCTCAATGCCATCAACCGAGCAGTGAGCACGCTGAAGACATGGGGTATTTCGGAGCAGGACATCCAGGCCGCGCGGGACGAAGCCGAAGAGGTCATCAAACGCAAAGGCAAGCATGATCCGAAAATGGATGCCTTCTGGGCCCGCGTCGAAATCCGCTCCCCCGTTGATGGTGTCATCATCGAGCGGAATGTGTCGCTGCACGAGATCGTTGTCGATAACACCACCAACCTCTTTCAGATCGCCAAGGTGGATAAACTGATAATATTCGCCTATTGTCCTGAGGATGATCTGCCGCTATTGGATGCGCTGCCTACCGACCAGCGCCGCTGGACCGTGAAAACAGTGGGCAGCGATCCGATCCCTGGATTCATCGATGACATCGGTTATCTCATCGATCCCAATCAGCATACGGCCGTGGTCAAAGGCCATATTAACAACCCGATCAATCCCCACACGGGCTTGCCCGTGCTGCGAGGCACCCAGTTCATTTCCGCCACGGTGGAACTGCCTCCGCCCCCGGATGTGGTCGAGGTCCCGATCGATGCCGTCGTGGAGGATGGGCAGCAATCGGTCGCATTCGTGCAGTTGGACCCGCAAAACCACCCCGATCACTTTACCATGCGCCGCGTGGAGTTGACGGACCGCTTCGAAAAGACCGTTTTCGTCCGCAGCAAGCTTGCAAAAGCCGATCAGAGATCGCGTGAAGAGAAGGAATTGGGCCTCCTTCCCAAAGAGCCCCTCCGTCCGGGCGACCGAATACTTGTGACCGGCGTGGGCGAGCTCAAGGCTGCCTTGCTCGACAAGAAGTCCCGTTCGGACAAGGAGAAGAAAAAGGACAAGTAAGTATTGGCCGACGGGAATTCGGGTTGGAGGACAGGGCGTGGTTCGCAAGCTTATTGAATGGGCGTTGAAAAATCCGCTGGTGGTGATCGTGTTGGCCGTCCTTCTGGCCGGGATTGGCATCTTTTCTTTCCTGAACGTCAATGTGGAGGCTTATCCGGACCCAGCGCCGGCGATCGTCGAAGTGGTTGCCCTATTCTCCGGCGCCTCCGCGGAAGAGGTCGAGCGCCAGGTTACCATCCCCCTCGAAGTAACCTTCGCCGGCATGCCCGGCCTGAAAACCATCCACAGCAAGTCACTCTTCGGCCTGAGCGACCTCAAGATGAACTGGCATTACGGCAGCCAGTGGACCTACGAAGTCGCCAGGCAGGAAGTGATCAACCGGATGGCCACGATCAGCCAACCCCTGCCTAGCGGTGTCAGCCCGCAGATCTCCCCCGAATCACCCACCGGCGAGATCTACCGCTATATCCTGAAAGTCCCCAAGGATCCTTCTGGCCACGACCAGTACACGCTCAATGACCTCAAGGCCCTCCAGGACTGGGTCCTGGAACGCGAGTTCCGCACCGTGCCGCGGATCGTTGATGTTACCAGCTTCGGCGGCACGCGCCGCCGCTACGAGGTCCAGCCGGACCCGGACCGTCTCCGGCGCTACGGCATCACACTCGGCCAGCTCCAGACCGCGCTTGCCAACAGCAACGCCACCGTTGGCGGTGACTACGTCAACCAGGGCCAGGTGGCTATGACGGTTCGAAGCGTCGGATTGTTTGGCGGTGGCAAAGACCCGGTGAACAAGGTGCTTGGGTTTGAGAATCAAGAATTCAAAGACATTTTCAATAATCAGATCGTCGTGGACGATGTCCTGGGCAAAGACGTCCGTGAAGCGCTTAAAGAAAGGATCGCAGAGGGCCTGGTGCGGGTAAAAGTGGACCCGCCTTTGACCGAACAGGAGCGCGGACTCATCCGCAGGATCGAACGGCTTTGGGCGGCCCTTGCAGCGCAGGATGTGGACCCGCCCTTGACGAACGAGGAACGCGAGCGCCTGGGGCGGATGGAACGGCTTCGCGAACGGATCGAGGCCGGGTTGGCCCACCGTAACGTAGAACCCACCCTTACCGAGGAGGAGCGCGCCTATGTGCAAATGATCAAGGAGCGGTCTGCCCGGCGTGCAGCCGCTGTCCTCCGCGCAGAAGAGCAGCGCCGGGTTCAGGACATTCGTGGCCTGGTGATCGCCTCGGTGAACAACCAGCCTGTACGCGTCGAGGACGTGGTCGAAGGCGGCCGGGCTTCCCTCGGGCAAATCGGGCTGGAAGGAGTCGTAGTCAGCCACCAGACGCGCCTGGGTCGCATCGGCTACTGGAAAGCCGACCGGGAACGCGACGCTGGATCCCCGCTCGCTCTGGCCGACGTCGGCCACGACGAGGACGACAAGGTCCAGTGCATCGTCCTTCTTCGCAAGAACGAGGACACGTTGCCGGCTCTCAAAGACGTCAAAGCGAAAGTCAAAGAGCTCAACGATCCGGCGTCCGGGCGCATGCTTCCCGGCGTCGAGATTGAACCCTACTACGACCGCGAGGACCTGGTCCACATCACAACCGAAACGGTCACGGAAAACTTGCTCGTCGGCATGGGGCTGGTCACGATCATTCTGCTGATGTTCTTGAGTAACGTGCGCACCGCCTTGATCGTGGCCATCAATATTCCCCTCGCACTGCTCTTCGCCTTCTCGATGCTGTTCGTGCGTGGCAAGTCGGCCAACCTGCTTTCCATCGGCGCTGTGGATTTCGGCATTATCGTCGATTCTTCCGTGATCATGGCCGAGAATCTGTACCGCTATCTGACCAGCGGGGAAAATGCGGAACTTCCGCTGCGGGAACGCATCCTTCGCGCGGTGCGAGAGATTGACCGGGCGCTGTTGTTCTCGACGCTGATCATGGTGTGCGCCTTCATCCCGCTGTTCACGATGAAAGGGCCGGAGGGACAACTTTTCGGACCGATGTCGCAAACCTATGCTTTTTCCCTGATAGGGGCCCTGTTCCTCGCAATGACCTTGACCCCGGTATTGTGCCTGCTGTTTTTCAAAAACCTCAAACCCGCTCCGGACAATTTGCTCGTCCGCTTCTTGAAATCGCGTTACCTGTGGCAACTCAAGGTTTGCTTGAAATATCGGTGGGCGACGCTCCTGGTGATGGGGTCACTGATTGTGGCTTCCGCCTGCCTGGTCAATTCCATCGGCCGCGAGTTCATGCCCGAACTGGAAGAAGGAAATTTGTGGATTCGCGGCACCGGCCCGTTGAACCAGACGCTCGAGCGCAATGTCGAAATTGCCAAACAGGCCCGGTCCATCATCGCTTCGTACCCCGAGGTCGAGGCGATCGTGTCACAATCCGGCCGGCCGGACGATGGCACCGACACGGAAGGCTATGAAGGCACCGAGTATTTTGTACCCCTGCGGCCGCAGGCAGACTGGCCGAAGGTGGTCGAACAAACCGGCTGGCGGCGCTGGATCGCCGGCGGGATGCGGGCGCGAACCAAGCTGGAGATCGTCAGCGCCATGAACGCCGAATTGGAGGAGAAGATTCCCGGCGTTATCTGGAATTTCTCGCAGAATATCCGCGACAATGTCATGGAGGCGCTGTCCGGCATCAAGGGCGACAATTCCCTCAAAATCTTCGGACCCGACCTGGACAAGCTCGAAGAGCTCGCCGCCAGGGCCAAGGTCATTTTGCAGGACGTCCGGGGCATTGAGAATGTCGGCGTTTTTCATATTCGCGGCCAGTCGCACCTGGAGTTTCGCGTCGATCCTCAGAAATGTCAGCGCTGGGGCGTGATGACCGCCGACGTCAACAACGTGGTCGCAAGCGCCTTGGGAGCCAAGCCGATGTCCAGCATGGTCGAAGGTGAGAAATTGTTCGACATTTCCGTCCGCTGGCCCAAGTGGCGCCGCAGCAGCGAATCGTCGATCCTGGACATACCGGTGGATATCATCAACAATACGGTTGTTTTGTCCCAGGGACCCGGGGTAGTTCCCTCATCCAGAGGCTTTGGCGTGGCAGACCCTTCCCGGGGCGGATCACAGGCCGACACTTCCAATCCGATCACCAGTACTCCCAGGTTGCGCCTGCGCGACCTGGTCTCGCCGTTGGGGGAGGACGGCTCACCGGACCCCGATGGCCAGTTCGAACGACACGGCGCCTCAATGATCTATCGCGAGCAGGGCAAGCGCATGATCGCCATCAAATTCAGCGTTCGCGAGCGCGACTTGGCGGGTGCGGTGGATGAGGCCCGGGCACGAACCAGGGAGGTCTTTCAGGCTCCCTATCGGGCGGTCTGGAGCGGGGAGTTCGAGGAGATGGAGGACGCCGAGAGCCGGTTGATGATCATCATTCCGCTTTCCCTGGGATTGATCTTTTTCCTTCTTTACACCGCATTCCGGTCCTTCCTGGACGCCATCGTGGTGATCAGTAACGTTCTGGATCTGGCGATCGGCGGCATCTGGGCCCTGTACCTTACCGGGACTCATTTCAGCATCTCGGCCGCCGTCGGCTTCATCTCGCTTTTCGGTGTGGCCATCATGGACGGCCTGCTGATGATTTCTTATTTCAACGCCTTGCGCGCTCAAGGCCGGTCCCTGAACGAGGCGATCATGGAAGGGGCCGCCAAGCGCGTCCGGCCGGTGATGATGACCGCGCTGACTGCTCTATTTGGTTTGTTGCCCGCCGCCCTGTCTACCCGCATCGGCGCCCAGACGCAGCGGCCGCTGGCCATCGTCGTCGTTGGGGGTATGGTCACGACGCTGTTTCTGACACGCTACCTGATGCCGGTGCTTTACAGCTTCTACGGCCACCGCGAGCCCCCGGAAGTAGGCCACGATTTGGCTCACTAGTTCGTGCCCGGACTCGTTTCACCGTACTCGTTGTCTCACATTGCCTCTTGCAGAAAACATCACGGAATAGGCCGTAAAAATAGACCTTTTTCTGCGTTTCATTCGAAGTTGCTGTCACCCCTCCGTGAAACGAATTCCAAATAATGAAATGGATTTCTTAATGACATATTCACGTCACAATTTGTTCGTTATGAACCGTCAAAGGCACAGATAGATGGCCAATCTCCTTTGACCACCTGCCGCGAAATTACATCGTCTGTCCTTATAATGCAGTAGACATCTGTCATCACCACGACCAAAATATTTTTCATTTTTCAAATGCCTATCCTGCCCCTGAGCCGTCGTCCCCTGCCGCCTTGAGCGGCAGGAGCGTGAGTTTGGTCAGCTACCGGCGGCGCCCCTCTCGTTCTTCACGCCCCCTGCCGCCTCGTGCGGCAGGAGCGTGAGTTTGGTCAGCTACCGGCGGCGCCCCTCTCGTTCTTCACGCCCCCTGCCGCCTCGTGCGGCAGGAGCGTGAGTTTGGTCAGCTACAACCGGGTTCCCGACACCTTCTTCATGCCCCGAGCCGCCTCGTGCGGCAGGAGCAACAGTTTGCCGAGCTACCGGCCGGCGTCGATCCAAGCTCTGGCGAAGGATGAATGACCAATGACCATTAAAGAAATAGCGCGCCGGTCACTAAACGTCGTTGAATTTTGCACTTTGCATTTGCCTTCTTATTTTTCCGCCGATTCGTAGACACCCCCATGTCACCTGTAATCGCTCTTTCTCTCGAACGCACAGGCTACCTGCCAATCATATATGCCCGTTTTTTACCGGAAACGAATGTCACTACACAAATCCATGATTGGCAATCACTTATGACAGATCGTTTCTGGAACACTCGGACACCCCTCCCGTCTCTTTTGCACTGCGAATCACTCCATGACTCTACGATTCTTGCATAGACACGCCCATGCACACTGCCTCTCGTTGACCGGAAACGAACGTCATTCAAGTGGACTAACCCTAACAGTCAAGGACATACCTGTCGAAACCGGCGGTTCGCACACAAAAAATCCAGTGACCCGCCTCCCCAGTCTTTCTCGCTGTCCATTGTCCCATCTTTCAAGTCAGGGAAAATCTTCGAAACGCGCCTGATAACTTGCAACAGGCCCAGGAGCTTCCAATTTTGTATGTTAGTACGCCAACGCCCCTCGTTTTGGCTTCCAGTCCCTTGCGTTTGGGAATATTTTCCGGAAAATTGCTAATTCAATGTCCGGTGGCGGGTCGTTTTGTCGTTTAACTATATATAGAGTCGAACGCTATCCATGATTTTCCGACCTTTCACGGTCGGCAGATCTTTATTCCGGACAGATAAGAGGTATGTATTCATCCTTACCTCGGGCAGGGAGACCTCTTATGGCGCGGCTATTCCGTTTTCTAGACGCGTTGAAAAATCGACAGTTCTTTCGCGATTATCCCCCGCTGGATTTCCTACAAGGCCGTTGCCAGCCAGGAAATGCATTCCGACCACGGCTCGAAATACTTGAGACCCGTACACTCTTGTCCGATTGCACCGTGAGCCTCCTCACGGACACCGGCGAGAAGGGAGATTTACGTTTTTGCATCACACAGTCCCAGTACGGAGATAGGATCACCGTCCAAGTTACTGGCACGATAAATTTGACTCATGTGTTGCCCGGCCTTACTCACAAATCCTTGATCGCCTTTTCGTAGTCCTTCTTGCCATACCAGGCGACGCCGCGGTTTTTGAATGCGACGGGGTACCTGGGGTCAAGGCGAATGGCCTCGTCGTAATCCTTGATCGCCTTGTCGTAGTCCCTCTTGGCAACCCAGGCGACGCCGCGGTTGATGAAGGCCTCTGAGTCTGTTGGATCCAACCGGATACATTCGTCGAAGTCCTTGATCGCGTTGTCGGGTTCCCCGATTTGTAGCCATCCCTGGCCGCGCATGGACAGTGCCCAGGTGTCTTTCGGGTTGGCCTGGACCCGTCGATGGAAGTAGGCCGGAGCATCGCGTACCAGCACGAAATCAGCCTTGTCCGCCCATCCCTCCCGGTGGCCGTCGTGGATGCGCAGCCAGCCATCACGGTCAGCGCGGACCTTGAACGGCATTAGGCCGGAAAAGAGAAAATAGACATGCTTGCCATCTACCAGATCGCCGAACGTGATGTCATTGGCCGGCTTATTGGGCAGAACAGACTCCCCCACCCAGGACTTTTCCTGGGCCGAAGTCGATGTAGTCAGAAACAGGATGCTCACCAGAAGTTTCTTCATTCGATTCGAACGGCTCGATGAGAAGGACGCCGGAGCACATCACTTTGGCTTTCGGAAAGACGGCGACATTTAGCGCCGGCCAATCTCCGGTAAAGGAGTGCACGCCTTTCACGATTAGAACAATTCGTATGGATTCATAGTCGGGGAATGTCCTGAAAGACATGCGTGGGATTCCCCGACAGCGCGAAATAATAAATCTCTTGCTATCTACTTCGATTCTTGAGCAACGCCAAGAACTTGGGGATATTTACCGGGATCAATTTATCGCCAGAACGAAGGTGGTCCGTCGCGCAGCAGCCAAAAGCTCACGCGACAAATTCAGCAAATTCAGCGACAAAGTCCGCGAAATCCAATTACCGATGAGGAAGTTTGGGAAACCACGCCGACGTGCGTCAGCACCAGAGCGGAGGTCAGGGCGCCGTACTTCCAGGCGACTCGATGGGCCCTGGGATGTCTGCAAAAAAAGTCTCGTACTTGCCATTCGGCTGGCGCGCGATCACGTCCTGGCGCGTGAAGGTCAGGCGGAAGGGGTAGCCAAGGGCCTGGTGAATCCGTTGTCCGCCGGCGTGCTCCTCCACGGGGGACAGGGGTTGCTCTCGTGCGTACCGGACCTCGACATGATCCTTGCTGCGCTGGATCAGTTGGATCTGTTCCACGTCGGGGATGGCTGCCCAAAGGGCGCTGATGTCCGGCCAGGTGCGGCGGCCGTCCGAGAGGACCGCCCGGTTGCGCTGGCGACCGGGGATACGCCGGAGAACGGGGAGGCCGCGCCCGCACGGGCAAGGCACGCCAACCTCGGCATAGTCGCCAATGGCATAACGGATGAGCGGCATGGCAAAACTGTGCAGCGGCGTCAGCACTACCCTACCGAGTTGGCCCGGGGCACAGGGACGCCCCTGTTCGTCCAGGATTTCGACCAGGACCGTCTCGGACTGCACGTGGTAGTGTTCATAACACGGGCACTGCGTTGCGATGTAGCCCAATTCCTCGCAGCAATAAATGTCATGCACGGGGACGCCCCAGGTTTCACGACAGGCGGCGCGGACGTCCTCTGCCACGGGCTCGCCGTTGGTCAGCACGGCCCTGAGGTCCGGCAACCGCACCGGCCGCCGGCGCGCATACCGGCACAGGGCACGGGCGTTGCTGGGGTAGATCACAAGATAATGTGGACTGCGCACCTCCAGTAATTCCACTTGCCGAGGGATGGGCGTCAAGTGATAGAAGACCGTCATCGGGCCGGTCTTGTAGAGGAGCAGAGACGTTTTCATTCTCCAGGTGGGGAAGTCGGAGACTGCCAGCGGGTCCTGCTGGTAACGCCCCGAGCGAATCGCTACCAGCCGCCCGCTGTAATCGCGCTCGTGCCAGCGATCGTCTCGGAGAGTCAAGCCCTCCCACATAAGGGAATCGACGGTTGTGCTCAGGACCTCGAGCACTTGTCCCGTTGATCCGGAAGTCTTGTTGCGGTGAATCGAGCCGTGCCCGCTGGGCAGGTGGGTGGTGGTGAGGTCAGCCTGGTGCTGCCGGATGTCCTGCCGGGTCAACAGGGGGATGCGCAGCCAACCGTCAGGCGTCAGCGCCTGCTCGTCGGTCATTCCCGTTTCCGCGAGGCGTTTCTGGTAGAAAGGCACGGTCGCACGGGCATGGCGCAGCAGCGCCGCCAACTGCCGGTACTGGTGTGCCAGTAACTCCTCGGCGGACCACCACTGGCTCTGTTCCAGTTGGAATGCCAGCGCCAGGGCAGTCGCCCCTCCACCCGCCACAAGGGCTGGCCAGAGGATATCGCGAACTGAGGAACGAGGGGTCATGGTCGGCGCTTGCACTCCAGGAACATAACAGCGTTCGGAAGAAATGAACTCCGCGAGCCCGCGGCGCGAGCCAAGGGCGAGCGCGAGGCACCCGCTCGCCCTTGGCTCGCGCCGCGGGCTCGCGGGCCACTGAGGCGCTCATTTCTTCCGAGCGCGCTCTGCAAAAAGAGCCATTGCCAGAACCAGGCCGCTGCCCGGACTGGCTCACGCGCGTCTTCCGACTAGTCGGGCTCCTCGAACACGATCGGCCCCTCAAACGGCGGACCTGCGATTTCCCGCACCTTCGTCTTCTGATCATCATTCAGGATGGCCATGATTTTCTGGCGGGTCTCCGCGCGAAGCTTCGCGAGCTTTTCGTTCTTGCCCGCGCGCTCCTTGCTCTCAATGATCTCACTCAGCTCCTTGCGGGCCTCGGTCTGCATTTCCTTGAACTTCTTGACCTGGTCGTCCGTCAGTTTGAGTTCCTTGATCACCTCCGGCTTCGTCAACACTGTGAGGGCGGCGATCTGCATCGTGATCTGGTCGAGCCGCTTGCTCTGCTTTTCATTCAGATTGTCGGCCAGGAACTTGTCGTTCAGCTTCCCGAGCCTCTCGAACGCCGCTTTGCGTGCGGCCTCGCCCATGTCGACTGCTTTCTGGACTGCCTCGGACTGCGCGTGCGTGAAATCCATGATCTTCTTGATCGTTTCGGGCGTAAGCTGCAGCTCCTTCTGGACCGACTTCTGCCGCAACAGGAGCAGCTTGACAGTTGCTCCCTCGGGGACGGCGGGCTCCGCCGGCCGGGCTGTCGCCCCTAAGACGGCCGGGACGAGCAGGACCAGGGCCCATTTCATGAAAGTGCGCATAGCCAAACCTCCTTTGATGACAGCCCGGGCCCCAGCTGCCCGGGCCTACCGATTCAACCAACGCGGCCGACTGGCTGAGGCCGCAGACTTCCCAGAAGAAACTCCCCCACCGACGTCTCCGCGTAGTAGTCGGTGCCGGCCGCCCGAGCGAACAGGTCGGCATCGCCGCCGCCGATGGCGCACGGGGCCAGCCCCATCGCCGTCGCCGTCAGGTACATGGTCTGGTAGATCACCCCCACGTGTTTCAACGTCAGGGCGTAGGCGATCGACTCGTATTTCCACGCGACCCGCGGGAAGCGGGCCGTCAGGATGACGAGCACCTGCAGGGTGTCCTCGGGCGTCGCCGTGGACTCCGCAGCGTCGCGGAGCAGGGCCGCCATTTCCCGGGTACGCCCCTGGAGCCGGATCAGCCGGTGCCCCACAGGGTCATAATAGTAGAGGCCGGGGGCCACGGGAGTGCAGACCTGGAGAGCTGTATACAGCTCCAGCTCGTAGAGACCGCCACCCGCCGGGTACGGACGCGCAGCGAAATCCTGGCGCACCGGGCCACGCGGGGTCGAGACTTCCTCCTCACGGCAGCCGATTACCCGCGCGATCCGGTACAGGAACTCGCCCAACTGCCGGTCGGTTAGAGGATGGGTGGCATCGTACTCGCGGATCGAACGGCGCTGCGCCTGGACCCGGGCCAGGGGCGGGTCGTCGCGCTCCAGACGCTCCAGGTCGGGGCGATACAACTCGTATGCCTGCCCCGCCATGGCAGGTTTCAGGGCGGGAGGCGGGGGCAGCCGGTCCGCCAGGCGGTACGTGGCGCCATAGGCAGCATCGCAGCGCCCCCGGCGGATGCGGGCGTGGAACAGCAAGTCGTGAAACTCCCACGACTGCAGGGCCGGGGACTGGTCCTCGGTGCCCGCCTCCTCGAGCATCCCCGCCCTCAGCAAAAGAGCCAGCACGCCAGCGACGGCATCGACACCCAGCGCGCCGACCCGTTCGGATAGCTCCCCCGCCGTCGCCGGTGCCGCCAGGGCGGCGACTAGGGCTGCGGCCCGGCAATCGTTGAGGATGATGCGAGCGTGGGCCAGGGGCGACTCCAGCACGGCCTCGCTCCCCTCTCGACGCAGATAGGCGAACCGGGACAGGAGATAACGGCGGCCGGCGCTCACCTGGGTGGGTCTTGACACAAAGGAGGACGACACCACCACGAGCGTGGCCAGGCATTTCTCCCCGGCCCGGGCGGTATAGCACAGGAGGCCGCGCTGGGTAAGCCGCTCCAGGTAGTAGTACCAGCGGGCCAGGGCACCGTCGCCGTTGCCCTGGATGAGCTCACACAGCCGATCCTGGTCGAGTCCCGGAGGGTCGAGCTGGCGCAAGGTCTCCAGGATCACGACCGGGACTCGCCGCAAGGACACGCGCGCGCTGGGCCCCTGCACGACGAGTGTCCCCTCGCCGTCGGCTGAGGCCGTCACTCCATCTCGCCACGAGAGTAGCAGGGACGCGGACAAGGTTCTCTCTCCGAGCCGTCACAGGAACATGGGGATCGGGTTCAGCTCGTGCTCTGCGAGCGGCCGGGCGAGCCAGCCCACTTGCACAGGGACGTCGTAAAGTCGGCCGGGGGCCAGCCGCGCCCAGAAATGGCGCAACCCCGGCACAATGACCTTGGCGACCGGCAAGCCGACCTCGGGGCGTGTCTGGTCAAGGACGAGCATCTCCATCCCCGCACGCTCGACCAGCGCCTGGCAGGCACGCACATCGTCGGCCACGTCGTCGGCCCAGGTCTCCGCGAAAGAGGCAGCGCAGCGAGGCCGTCCCTCCGCAGGGAGCAAGTATGGCTGGTTCGCCGTTGTCGCTGTCTTGAGCCAGTGCGCCGTTTCCGGGTCCATGGGCTCTTCCGAGTGTTCGGAAGAAATAATGTAGGACGGGTCTCCAGACCCGTCTGGACGGCCCTCGAGAGCCGTCATACCTCCTCTTTGTTTCCGGTCGCTCTTACCGGCCCCCTTCGCCGGCTGCCCCAGGAGGGGCGAGGACAGCATCTGGTTCATCTCGGTCACGGCCCGCAGGAGGGCGATCTTCGGGTCCAGGTGGGCGCCGAAGCCCGGAACGATCTGCTCCGGCAGGCCGCCTGTGCGCCGCGTGATCGACGCGAACACCGGGATGCCCAGGTCGGTCGTCAGGTCGAGGACCCAGAACTCGCGGCCATGCTCTTGCAAAAAGGCCCGCAGTCGTTCGAGGTAGGGCTCCCCGAAACTGTCCAGGTCAACGCCCGGCCGGCGGACACGGTTGTACCACCACAAGGCGACGCCGTCGCGCTCCACCAGTTCCAGGAAGCCCTGGAGGATCGCCTCTTCCAGGGTGTTGCCGGCCGCGCAGCCGTTGGAGCAGGCGATGCAGTAGGTTCGCTCTTCCGGCTGCGGGTAGTCGTAATAGCAGAACGCCGTGGGCAGGTAGCGCACCTCGCCCCGCGTCAGCGACCAGACGGGCGACCACTCGACTTCCGTCCCCGGGTCGAACGGCACTGGGATGAAGCTGAAGCGGTTGGCGCCGGCATTGCGGGTGTCGCGCTCGTAGTACTGGCGTTCGCTGAAGAGCAGGCAGTCGTTGAGAGGCACGGCGGCGCCGCCCAGATCAGTCTGGCGCGCACGGCAGCGCGGCTCGTCGCCCCGGAAGACGCCGGAATACCGCTCCAGTCCCTCGCACAGCGCGCTGACCCGGGCCTGCTCGTCGCTGGTGCCCTTGCCGGAGTTCATGGTGCGCAGGTCATTGCGCAACTGGCCGAGCGTCCGGGAAAGCCGGGCGCTGTTGCATCCTGCGACGTAAACGTGCAGGACCCCGTCGCCGTCCGGGGCGGCTCGCTCCAAAACGGGCACCGCGCCGGTAATCGGGCTGACCTGGTGGCCGTTCCGTGCCAGCGTTTCCTCCGGCGGGATCACGCGGTGGCCCCCATCACTGGTGTACGTCTTCTTGCGGTGGGTCAGAGCCGGCGGTTGATAGGGTCGGCTCCCCCCGGCGCCGCACGCCGGGCAAAACGGCAGCCGAATGAGGGTGTGGGTTTGCATGCGCCAGGCGGGCACGTCAAGGGTCTGCAGCTTGCCCTCCAGCTCCGGCAGTTCGCCGCGGACGACCCACGAGGCGACCGCGTTGGCGGCCAGCCCCCAGCCGACCTGCAATGTGGCCGGCGTGGTCGCACGGTCTTGCAGGACCGCCCCGCCGTGGCCGTTTCTCCCTTGCAAGTAGGCGGCCACCGGGAAGTTGGCCCGCAGCCGGTGGGCCAGGCATTCCCAGCAGCCCGTTTTCCCGGGACGGAACAGGGGACCGACCCAGATCTGCCGGCCCGCCGGCTTGACCAGGAGCCAGGGCCGCCCCGCCTGCAGCGCGGCCGCGTTACAATCCTGCAACTCGCCACGCAACGCGCTATCGGTCAGTACCACGTCAGGGGGACCCTCGTCGACCAACCGGACGTGAAGGGATTCCAGCAAGTCGCGAAAGGAACCCGCCTCGACTCCGAAAGCCCTGACGCCGACCGGGCGTTCCGCAAGCCGCTCAACCGCAGTGCGCGAGGCAACTTGCTGGGACGACCAGAAAGCGGCCTGGCCGGCGGGAAGTGCGGGTTCCTCCTCGCACAGGTAGTCCTTCCGCTCCAACTGGGTCAGCGCGTAGTAGACCTCGGCCGGAGAGGCCTTGGCTCGAAGTTGCACGCACACGTCGTCTGAAGTCCGCCCATCCAGCCAGGGAACCACCAGCTCGTAAAGCCGGCCTCGGAGCAGGGACTGCCGGCTGTGCGACAACAGGAACACACCCTCGCCGGGCACGACCTCGACGTGGAAATGCGGACGAAACCGCGGACGGTTTAACATGGAACCTGTCCCTTCCCCGGGGCCGACGGGAAATCGATCTTCGATTGCCGGCTCAGATGGAATGGGAATCTCTCCTGCCCGGCAATCGAAGCAGGAACAGTTAGCAACGACAGCGGCAGCCGCAGGCGCCGCAGCGGCCGCAGGCGCCGCAGCCGCAATAGGCCATCGCGTCCCCGACCAGTTCCTCCTCGAACATGTCGGGGGGAGGGCTCGCGGGTAGTATGAAGCGACGCACCGTGGCGGTGTCGTCCACCTTGACCCCGGTGCCCAGCACCACCTCGACCTCCGTACCGGGTGGCACCTCCAGGTCGTGCTCGGCTAGCACCGACCGCGGGTCGGACAGCAGGCGCTTCATGAAGCCCTCGTCACACCACGCCCGGGCGACGACTTGACTCCACACCAGTTCCTCGGAAAGCTGCGTGATCATTTGACTCCACCTCCGGGACGAGCGACATAGAAAATGGGAATCTTCACGGGTCGATCCGTGTGCGTCAGGACCCGCCTCTACCATTCCTGGGACTCATCAGGCCAGTGCC